>ERZ778027.152-NODE-152-length-207197-cov-11.001690_pt1 | contig 207197 bp, 181 predicted proteins | sample MGYA00375757_ERZ778027 | MGnify/ENA primary metagenome ERZ778027 (study PRJEB29350, sample SAMN05389817) | bioreactor metagenome | isolation source: Ammonium sulfate bioreactor | place: South Africa: University of Cape Town | collected 2014-02-18 ...
TGTGCTCTACCCCTGAGCTACACCCGCTCGCGCCAGTCGATGCTTCCACCGGAAGCGGTCGCCGTCAGGCCCGCGCTATATGGACCAACAATCTGTCGATTGCAATAGGGTTTATCGCTTCCCTACGCCTTTCTTTCGAAAGGGCGATTCATTCCCTGTCGGCCCGTCAGCGGCCGAGCCGCGAAAGGCTGATGAGCGAAGCGAACAGCGCAAAACCAGCCGCGATAACAAGGATATGCGGTATACCCTCCACGCCCCATTGCGACAGCAGGAAGGCGACGAGGGCCGCGCCGAGCGACTGACCGAGCAGGCGCGCCGTGCCCAGCATGCCGCTGGCCGCGCCGCTGCGCGCACGTGGTGTGGAACTGATCATCATGCGGTTGTTGGGTGGCTGGAACAGGCCGAAACCGACGCCGCAGACCGCCATCCGCCAGCATATGTCGGCAACGGTGGGATTTTGCGGCAGCATGCCGATCAGCGCCAGCCCGGCCGCAAAGATAAGCAGACCGATGAGGCCGAGGATCGCCGGCGAATGCTGGTCGGAAAGCTTGCCCGATATCGGTGCCACCAGTGCCAGCGCGATGGGCCAGGGCATCATCAGGAAGCCTACCTTTATCGGCGGGAAACCGAACACGTTCTGGAACAGGAAGGGCAGCGAGATGAAAGCCATCAACTGCGCCAGGAACGATATGATCGAGGTGCAGATCGACAGGGTGAAAACGGGAATCCGCAACAGGTCGAGCGGGAGCAGCGGATCTTTCATGCGCAGCGAACGGCGCGTCAGGAGTACGGCGGAAACAATGCAGGCCCCCGCCTGCAACGCCACGATGCCCGTGCCGATCCGGTTGCCCGCGCTGTCGATGCTCGTCACCAGCAGCCCGATGGCGAGCGCGCTCAGCAAGGCGCTCAGTGTGTCAAAAGGGCGGGCCGAGCCTTCGTTTTCCGGCAGGCTGCGCAGCCCCATGGCGATGGCCGCGATGCCGAGCGGAATGTTGATGACGAAGAGCCACGGCCAACTCAGCGAGGAGAGCATGATGCCGGCGAGCGTCGGGCCGATGGTGGAGGACAGCGCGACGAAAAGCGCGTTGAGGCCGATCGCCGTACCGAAGCGGGCGTGCGGAACGGTATAGCGCAGCAGTGCCGCGTTGACGCTCATCAGGCCCGCCGCGCCGAGGCCCTGCACGATGCGGGCGAGGGTGAGCATTTCCAGCGAACGCGAAAGCACGCAGGCGACGGAGGCTAGCGTGAAAACCACGACGCCGCCCAGATAGATGCGGCGATAGCCGTGAATTTCGCCGAGAGCCGCCAGCGGCAGCATGGTGACGACGATCGCAAGCTGGTAACCGTTGACGATCCAGATGGAGGCGGCGGGGGCGGTCGAAAAATCGGCGGCGATGGTCGGCAGGGCGACATTGGCTATGGTACCGTCGATGACGGCCAGCGTCAGCCCGACCATCAGGGTGGCCCATGCCCAATAGATTCGCGGCTTGGGCAAGCCGTCCGGTGCGGCGGCGGCAGCGCCTTCCCCGATGGCTGTTTCATGCTTCATTTCATCGGCCTGCTGGATGAAGAGCGGCGGTGCTCGCGCCGCGAATTGAACGATGTACCGGGCAACCATACCCGGAAGAGCAGGGCAGGGAAATCACGTCGCCTGAATTCATTTGCCGGACAAGGGGTTCCGGCAGCGTGGATAACGTCATCGTGTACGGATTCTCATCTGCGCGGGCGCAGCGGCGCACGCGCTTTGTATCGATCCGAAGCCGTCAGTTTCTGGATCAGCGGATCGGCTTCGCGCCGGCCATAGATTTCCATGGCGAGATAATCGCGTTCGGCGGCGAGTTCGTCCTCGCCGACCTCGGTCCACCATGCCTTCGGGTTGCCGTCACTGCCGTCCGACCAGCGATAGCCGCGCGCCTTCAGCCGGTCCTTCATCTCGAACGGGCTGTTCTCGGCATAGATGCGCAGACACGTGCGCCGGCTCGCCTTCAGGAGTTCGGCGAAGGGCGTTTCGCTGCCGGACTTCTCCTTCAGGATCGCGAGCAGCGCCTGACAGTCGTCCTCGGCGCGGTGACCATTGTGGAAATAGCCGCTCTGGCCGATCAGATAGCCGAGCTTGGTGCCCTCGAAGCCGCGTGCGGTCCAGTCGATCTCCTTCACCGAGCAGGCCCATGGCTTGTTCGCGAAGACCGGCGAAAGCCGTTCGCAGAACGGGCGGTCGAAACCGGCATTGTGAGCGATGATCAGATCGGCCTCGCCGATCATGGCCTCCAGTTCGCCGAGCGGAATCCGCTGGCCCTTCACCATTGCATCGGTAATGCCGGTGATGCGGGTAATATCGGCCGGGATCGGCTTCGACGGTTCCTGCAACGCGCCGAGCGTGGCGCAGACATCGCCGATCGCGCCGTCATCGGCATAGCGGAAGGCGACCACGCCGATCTCGATGACTTCGTCTTTGGTCGCGTCGAGGCCGGTCGTCTCCGTATCCACGATGACGCCGAGGCGCGGAAAGGCGACCCTGTCGGCGTCGGGCACCACGGGCGCCGGATCGAGCCGCCGCAGGATGCGATAGCGCCCGCTTTCCTTCAGCCGCTGCACCATTTCCGCTTCGTCGGGTTGCGGAACAGCGCGGACCCTCGCGCGGGCAGGGCGCTGATCGGCCTGTTCAGGCCCATCCGCGGACGGAAGGGCGAAAAGGTCGAACTGGTGGCGCATGGAATTTCTCCGCATCGGGGGATTCGGACTTCGGCTTCAGGATGCCATTTCGCGCGGCGGCGACCAAGGCCGGATCGACATTAGTAACAGGTAATCGTCGCACCGGATTGTGGCGCGGTGATGCCCCTGCAATGCCCTTGCGATGCGGTGCCGCCGCATCGGGGGCCATCGGACGCATGATCGCGGACCGGCTGCCCGGTGCCGCTGTCGGGAAGGAAAAGCCGTGACTGTCGAATGCCTTACGCGATGGGCCCACCGTCGGAAACGGATTTCCCGGTGGTCCTTCCGGTCGCCACGGGCCTGCGCCGTTCCCGGCGATTTGTACGGCTGCCCCTTTGCTTTAGGGTAGTATCTGGTATACAGTCTGCCACCCCAATAAGTTGTCGGTGGTTTTATTTTCCGGGATTCCTGCGTGCGATTCATTCCGCCATTGATCGTTCTGCTTTTCGCTGTGACGATGCTGGGTGTCTGGGCACTTGGCATGAAGCGCCGGCATTTGCTGATCATGGGGCTTGGCTTCGCCAGTTTCGGGACCGGCCTTCTGACATCGGTGTCGCTGATCTTCGATCGGATGAATGTGACGTTGACGATCTCCACGGTCTTCTATCTCGGCGGTGCGTTCCTGTTCTGCGAGGCGGTGATGGAACGGTTGGGCCAGCGCTATTTTCGCTCTGCCGGTGTCCTCATATGTGCCGGCGTGCTCTGCGCCATAGCCTATTTCATGGCCAATGGCGGGGGATACGCCCAGACCGCGCCCGTGGTCGATCTGGGGCTCGGCCTGCTCTATGCGCTGCTTTGCGTGCAGGCGCGCGCGATGGCGCTGCGAAGCTGGCCCGAGCGCGTACTGTACGTCACGGTTGTGCTTTTCTCGCTGCTATTCTTCGTGCAGGCGGTGCTGGCTCTCCGGATTCCTCCCGAGATCGCCCGGCCCGCCGACCTGATCGGGACGCCCTACTGGCAGGGCGTGATGTTCGCCGGTTCCTTCCTCGGCGTGTTCATCGGGCTCGTGATCCTGATCATCAGCACGGTCGACCTGATCCACGAATTGCAGGCCGAGCGCGATGCCGATCCCCTGACTGGCCTGCTCAATCGGCGCGGGCTGGAACGGCATGCGGAGGTGTGCCTTGCCGATGCGCGGCGCGGCGAGCATGGCATCATCATTGCCGACCTTGATCGTTTCAAGGCGATCAACGATCAGTTCGGCCATGCGGCTGGCGACGGCGTGCTGGTGGAGTTCGCCCGTCTTCTGCGGCAGCTCTGCCCACCCGACACGCTCATCGGGCGCGTCGGCGGCGAGGAGTTCGTGCTTCTGGTGAGGGGCGGCGCCGGGGATTGCGTGACATTCGGCAGGATTCTTTGCGAACAATTGTCGTGCCATGTGTTCGCGATGCTGCCGAAGGACCGGCGCGTCACATGCAGCATGGGCGTCGCCATGGTGCGCCGCGGCGAACCCCTGTGGGAGGCGGCGGCCCGCGCCGATATCGCCCTGATGCGTGTCAAGAACCGGGGCCGCAACCGCGTCGCCTTCGAGGGACCGGAGTTTCCGCCCATGGTGCAGGACGCCTATCTTCTGACGGCATGATGGGATTCAGGAAATTTTGGAATTCTCTTTCGTCTACGACTCCTGTAAAGACTTTGGTTACCATAAGTGGTCATTCTATGTCTGGCTTCCGCAATCATGGCTTCGCCACGACCTTTCCGTTTTTCTGCCGGAGTGGCGTGCGAGGCGAAGATTGCGAGAACGTTCCGGGGAAAACGCGGTGCGGCTTTGGCGCCTGTGGTGAAACCGGAACCGCCTCGGTCGGGTTCCAGTCGGGTTCGGTAATATGGCGTGTGTGACGGAAATCTATGGTGGTGGGCCTATGCGTAACGGCGACGGGCTTTCATCAGGCCTGAAAGGTTTTGCGCGCGCGGCGGTGTTCGCCACGGCGGGCGTCGTTGCGGCTGGCGTGGCGACGGCCGCGCTCGGAATGCTGCCGACCGTGATTCCCTCGTTCGCGCCTTCCGCGCCTGTCATGCATCGCGTGCCTTCGGCCATGCCGGACATGCTGGCGGTGGTGGACCAGAGCCGCGAGCCGGCGCGCCGTATGCGGCAGAGCTTCATCGCCGCCTATACCGCAGATTCCGCCTATTCCAATCTCGACTGGCGGCGCAACGGAACCTCGGGTTCCGAGCCGGTCATCGCCGATATCGGCCCTGATTCCGTGATCGAGGACAAACCTGTCCAGACGGCTTCGCTGGTGGAGCCGCGCAGCGACCGTGTCCGGCGTCCCGATGCGGGGACGACGCTCGCTGCGGCTGCGCCGCAACCGGCGGGTTCTCCCGGCGGCTCTCCGGCGCTCGGCTATGCCGAGGCGACGACGATGGTGCCGGCGGCTGTGGTCGCTCTGTCGAAGCTGCAACCGCTGGCAAAGAACGGCGACGGCAACGATTCCGACGGTGCGGCGAATCCGACCTTGCCCGTCGGCAATGCCATTCCGGTTCCCCAGCCATCGCCGGATGCGAAATCGGCGCTGGCCGATGACGATGACAGCGACGATGGCGACAGCAACGGCCTGCTTCTGCCCGACGGCGTGCCTTTGCCCGGCGAAAGGCCGCGACTGCGCGCTGCACGCACCGAACTGCCGCGCACCGAGACGGCGCGGATCGAACCGGTGGTGCGCCCTGCTGCGCCGGCGCCCGTACCGGCAGCGCCCGTGCGTACCTCGCTGTTCGGAAAGGCGTCGACGCCGGCGCCGCAGGCCCGGACACAGCTTGCCTACGCACCGCAAAGCGGCGACACGGATTCCTCGCCGCAGTCGCGCCTGTTCGGCTCGACCTTCACCCGTCATCGCGATCGGGTCGCGATTTACGATATTTCGGCCGCCACGGTCTATATGCCCAACGGCGAGCGGCTGGAGGCCCATTCCGGCATGGGCTACATGCGCGACAACCCGCGCTATGTGAACCAGAAGAACCGTGGCCCCACGCCACCGCATACCTATGATCTGCGCCTGCGTGAATCGCGTTTCCACGGCGTTCAGGCCATCCGCCTGACCCCGGTCGATGGCGCCAATCTCTATAACCGCGACGGCCTGCTGGCGCATACTTTCATGCTGCGCAACAGGGGCGATTCCAACGGCTGCGTCGTTTTCAAGGATTACAACCGCTTCCTCACCGCCTTCAAGCGGGGCGAGGTGACCAAGCTGGTGGTGGTGGCGCATATGCCTTCGTCGCGGACGTCGCGCATCGCTTCGCTGTTCTGATCGCCGTATCGGTCCTCTGTTTCCATTTCGGGCTACACAAAAAAGTGTGGCCCGTTTTGTTTCATTGCCTCCATTTTTTGAAATGGATAAAAATCCTCCGTACTATACCTGCCACATAGCCGGAGATTACCATGAAACTCTATTACAAGGCAGGCGCTTGCTCTCTCGCGCCGCATATCGTGCTTGCCGAAACCGGTCTCGCCTATACGGTGGAGGCGGTGGACCTCAAGACAAAGAAGACCGACCATCAGGCGGATTTTCTGGCGATCAATCCCCGTGGCGCGGTGCCGGCGCTGGAGGTAGAGCCGGGCGTAGTCATCACCCAGAACGCGGCTATCATGCAATATATCGGCGATCACAGCGACGTCGCGGCCTTCAAGCCCGCCTATGGTTCGCTGGAGCGCGCCCGGCTTCAGGAAGCGCTCGGCTTTTGCGGCGATCTGCACTCGGCCTTCGGCGGCCTGTTCGCGCCGAACCTGACGGAAGAGGCGAAGGCTGCCGTACTCGCGGGCGTGAACCGCCGCATGGGCCAGCTGGAGGCCATGCTCTCCGGCAATCACGACTACTGGCTCGGCGCGCAGTTCACCCAGCCAGACGCTTATGCGGCGGTGGTCATCGGCTGGGGCGTGGCCATGAAGCTGGACCTTGGCGCCTATCCGAAGGCGCTGAAACTGCACGAGCGCGTGTTTGCGCGTCCGGCCGCGCAGAAGGCGATGAAGGAAGAAGGCCTCGCCTGACAGGGCGCGAGGACGGAACCGTCAGGCCATGTAATTTCCGATCCGGGAGACCGGGATAGCTGCGGGTATCGTATGGATATCGAAACCTCTCTTCTCGTCATGGCCGGCGGTTTCATCGGCGGTATCCTGCGGTTCTTCATCTCCGGTTTCATGGCGCGCAGGGTCGGTGAAACCTTTCCCTGGGGTACTTTCATCGTCAATGTGAGCGGCGCGGCGGCGATCGGCATGATGTTCGCGCTCGGTGCATCGCTCGGCGGTTTCTATGCCACGACCACGTTTCGCGGGTTCGTGCTGGTCGGCATCATGGGCGGCTACACCACCGTCTCTTCCTTCTGCCTTCAAAGCCTCAATCTGATGCTGGACGGGGAAAGAAAGGCTGCGCTGTTCAACGTGGTGGCGTCCGCACTTTCATGCGTTCTCGCCGTCGCGGTGGGCTATGGCGTGGTGTTCTGGGCAACGGGCCGCCTGACATGAGAAACTGGCTGCAGAGAGAAAATACCCGCGTCTATTTCGCCGTGGGGATCGGCGCCGCGATCGGCAGTTTCCTGCGTTTCCTCTCCGGCTGGTTCATTGTCGTGGTGCTGGGCGCAAGTTCGCTGTGGGGAACAACTTTCGTCAACATCGTTGGCTCGTTCGTCATCATGTTCTTCGCCACGCTCACCGGGCCGGACGGCCGCTGGTTCGTGCGTCCGGCGCAGCGGCAATTCGTGATGGGCGGACTTTGCGGCGGTTTCACCACCTTTTCCTCCATGAGCCTCGACACATTCATGCTTGTTTTGAAAGGCAATATTCCCCTCGCCATATTCTATCTGTGCGCATTGGTCTGCTGTTCGCTTCTGTCCGCAGCGATCGGATATCTCATTGCACAGCGCATCAATCGGTAAAATGGGAGAAAGACGATGCAACTGCCTGAAGAATGCACATTGCTACGCATCTTTTTCGGCGAGGAAGACGAGACGGAGGACGGGAAACTCCTCTACGAGGCAATCGTCGCCAGGGCGCGCGAAATGCAGATGGCCGGCGCGACCGTCCTGCGCGGGCCGCTCGGTTTCGGTCATTCCAGCGTGCTCCACACGGCGAAGATCCTGCGTCTGTCTCAGGATCTGCCCATCGTGGTCGAGATCGTCGATGCGCCGGACAAGATCGAGCGCCTCATCCCTGAAGTGAAGAAGATGGCCAGCAGTTGCCTCATCACCAGGGAGAAGGTGCAGGTCGTGCAGTATGGCCACCCCGACAATGGCGGCTGATACCGTCCAAAGGACGGCAACTGCAAATCCACCACATCAAGACGGGAATGACGGCACTGCCACCCTGCGGCCGGGAGTGGGTGACGCTCTGTGATCGACAATAACGATGTAAGATTGTGTCCCGTTTTGTTATCATTCGAACATTATATTGCGTTTGACGAGGCCCGATTAGTGGATTATTAATCGATTTAAATAAATGGGCGGCGATCGGTCTTTCGTCGCGCCACGTCAGGCTGACTGGCTCGGGGAGGAGACACGATGCACGAAACGCGCGAGCGTCAGGATTCGGCAAAGGCAGTCGCTGCTCAAGGCGCTGAAATCGTCAGGCTGACCGACGTTTCAAAGGTTTTTGGCGGTACAGTCGCCGTCGAGGGCGTTTCCTTCAGTCTCCGCGCCGGAGAGGTTCTGGCCCTGCTCGGTGAAAACGGCGCCGGCAAGAGCACCTGCGTCAAGCTGCTCGCGGGCGTCTATACGCCAAGCACTGGCGTGATCGAGGTCGACGGCAAGCCCGTTTCCTTCCATTCGGCGGCCGATTCCCAACGCATGGGCATCGCCGTGATGCACCAGCATCCCGGCCTGTTTCCCGATCTGAGCGTGGCCGAGAATATTTTCATCGGCCATGCCCCGAAGGGCGCGGGCGGCCTTATCGATGCCGCCGCCATGCGCAGCGAGGCGAGCCGCATCCTGGCCATGGTCGGTCTCGACGCTTCGCCGGACCTGCGGCTTGGCGATCTTTCGACCTCCGAACAGCAACTGGTGGAAATTTCCCGCGCGCTGTCGCTCGATGCGCGCGTGCTGATCATGGACGAGCCCACGGCGGCCCTCTCGCAGCGGGAGGTGCAGCAGCTCTTCGAGGTTGTCAACAATCTGCGCGCGCACGGTGTCGCCATGATGTTCGTCGGCCACCGGATGGACGAGATTTTCACCATCGCCGACCGCGTGGCGGTGCTGCGCGACGGCCGGATGGTGGGAACCGCCCATATTTCCGAAATCACGCGCGAAAGCGCCATCAAGATGATGGTGGGGCGCGAACTGAACGCGACCTATCCCGACCGGCCGACGCAATTCGGCGAGGTGCTGATCGAGGCCCGCAACCTCAGCCGGGCCGGGGCCTTCCGTAATATCGGCTTTCAGGTCCGCGCGGGAGAGATCGTCGGGCTTGGCGGTCTCGTCGGTTCGGGCCGCACCGAAATCGCGCGCTGCCTGTTCGGGATCGACCGGCCCAATTCCGGCGAAATCCTGCTCGACGGCAAGCCGGTGACCTTCGCAAACGCACAGCAGGCCATCGATGCGGGCATAGCCTATGTGTCGGAGGACCGGCTCGGGCAAAGCCTGATCATGGATTTCTCGATCCTCGACAATGCGGATCTGGCGATTCTGGACCGGATATCGTCGCGCGGGTTCTATCAGCGCCGCAGCGCCATCGCGATGGTCGGCGACGAATTGAAGCGCATGTCCCTGCGTTACCGCGAATACGACCAGCAGGTGAAGGAGCTTTCGGGCGGCAACCAGCAGAAGGTGGTCATCGCGAAATGGCTGGCCACCAATCCGCGCATTCTCATTCTCGACGAGCCGACGCAAGGTATCGACGTCAACAGCAAGGCCGAGGTTCAGTCGATGATCGCCGATCTGGCGGCCAACGGCATGGCGGTTCTGCTGATTTCCTCCGAGATGCCGGAATTGCTCGGCATGTGCAACCGGATCATCGTGCTGCGCGAAGGCGAGATGACGGCGCAGTTCAAAGGCGGTGAAACGACGCAGGAAGCCGTGCTGGCCGCGGCGACGGCCGACGACGACGGCACGCGCCATCACCATCCGGGCGATGCGCTCGTGCAGGCCCGGCCGGGCTGGACGAGCATCTTCAAGCGCCGCGAGATCGGACTGGTCGGCGCCATTGCTGCGATCGTGATTCCCGTGGCGCTGATCAATCCGCGCATTTTCAGCGCGGCCAACCTCACTTCCGTCTCGATGGATGCCAGCCTGCTGATGCTGGCCGCGCTCGGTGAGATGCTCGTGCTGCTGACGCGCAGTATCGACCTTTCCATCGGCTCCGTCATCGGGCTTTCCGCCTATATGTCGGCGAGCGCCCTTGCCGCCTATCCGTCGATAGGCGTGGCGGGCGGCATTGCCGTGGGATGCGCCGTGGGCGTCGCGGCCGGCCTGTTCAACGGCGCGATCATCACGTTTGGGCGCATTCCCGCCATCGTGGCGACATTGGCGACGCTTTCGCTGTTTCGCGGCTTCGACAGTCTGTGGGCGGGCGGCAACCAGATCAACGCCGAGCAGGTGCCGGCGGCATGGCTCGACATGACGGGCCTCGACATATTCGGCGTCAAGCTGGTGGTGATCATCGTCGTGGCGATCATGATCATTGCCTCCTTCATGCTGAACCGCACGACGATAGGGCGCGAACTGTTCGCCACGGGGTCCAATCCCGACGGCGCTGCGCTGATCGGCATACCGGTGAAAACGCGCATCTTCACGGCCTTCGGCGTCAGCGGCCTTCTGGCCGGCCTGTGCGGCGTGCTCTTCGCCTCGCGTTATGCGACGGTCGATGCGCGCATGGCGTCGGGCTATGAATTGACTGTGATCGCCTCGGCGGTGGTCGGCGGTGTTGCCATTCGCGGCGGCGCTGGAACGCTGTTCGGCGTGGCGCTCGGCGCGATCACGCTGCTCGTCATCCGCAACGGCCTGACGCTGGTGCGTGTCGATCCGCTATGGCTGCAAGCCGTCTACGGGCTGGTCATCCTCGCGGCGATCACCATCGACGCCATCATCGTCAAACGCTCTCTGCGCGCCGGTAAACATTGAGGAGCGGCATCATGCTGGGCAAACTCAAACTGATCGACTCCTGGGATCTGCTGCTCACCTGCGCCTGCATCATCGCCTTCGCGGTGGGCGCGTGGCTCAGCCCCGATTTCCTGACGGCGTTCAATCTTTCCACCATGATGGCGAGCGCGGCCGAGCGCGCGCTGATCATGCTGCCGATGACGCTTTTGATCATCACCCGCGAGATCGATATTTCCGTCGGCTCCATTCTCGGTCTCACCAGCGTCATGTTCGGCCTGATGATACAGGCGGGAATGCCGCTTCTGCCCGCTATCGTGCTCACGACGATCGCCGGGGCGGTGCTCGGCGCCTTCAACGGCTATCTCGTCGCCTATTTCCGGCTGTCGTCGCTGGTGGTCACGCTCGGCACGCTGGCGATGTATCGGGGCATCGGATATATCCTGCTGGGATCCGGCTCGATCAATGTCCTGCCCGACTCGCTGGTGAATTTCGGCATCAACAACATTCCCGACACGATGATCCCCTGGGTCATCGTTCCGTTTCTGGTGCTGGCGCCCGTCATGGCTGTGGCGCTCCAGCGCATGACGATCGGCAAGCGCATCTATGCGGTCGGGGGCAGCCCCGAGGTTTCGACCTATTCCGGCATTGCGACGAAGCGGATCGTGTTCGGTCTTTTCGTGCTGACCGGCGCGATTTGCGCCATCGCGGCGGTCGTTTATACGGCCCGCCTGTCGAATGCGCGCGCCGACAACGGCCTGCTTATGGAACTCGACGTGATCACCATCGTCCTGCTCGGCGGTGTTAGCGTGTTCGGCGGCAAGGGGCGCCTGACCGGCGTCATTCTGGCGCTGATCCTGATCTCGGTCATTCGCAACATTCTCAGCCTCATGAATGTCGGCGGCGACGAGCAGAGCATGGTGATCGGCCTTCTGCTCATAGGTTCGCTGCTGCTCAGCAATTTCTCGAAAGCGGTGATGCTGTATTTCTTTCCGCCCGCGCGGAGAGAAAACAAGGTCGGCGCGGAACTCTCGAACTGATTATCCCGATACCCAAACTCTGGAGGAGAACAGACTCATGAAGACATTGAAGATAGCGCTGCTGACGACGGCGGTGTTGTTTCCGCTGCACCTTACCGCCTATGCGGCCGACAGCTGCTCGAAGGAGCCGGTGACGGTCGGGCTCCTGCCCAAGCTCGATACGGACCCCTATTTCAAGGCGGCCAAGACGGGCGCCGACGCCGCGCAGAAGGAAATCGGCGGCACCGTCATACAGGTCGCTCCGTCGCAGGGTACGGCCGAAGCGCAGGTGAACTTCATCAACAGCCTCGTCGCCAAGAAAGTCGGTGTGATCGCGATTTCCGCCAACGACGCCAACGCCGTCGCTCCGGCGCTGAAGCGCGCGCGTGCCAACGGCGTCAAGGTCATTTCCTACGATTCCGACGTGCAGACCGCCGCCCGGTCGCTGTTCATCAATCAGGCCGACAGCCACAGCCTCGCGCATATGATGCTGCAGAGCGCCCATGACCTGATGGGCGGCGAGGGCGAATTCGCGATCCTGTCTTCGACCCCGACGGCGACCAATCAGAATATGTGGATCGCCCAGATGAAGAGCGAGCTGAAGAGCGATCCGAACTATGCCAAGATGAAGCTGGTTCAGATCGCTTACGGCGAGGAGAGCGAGCAGGTCAATCAGCAGCAGGCCATCGGTCTGGTGCAGGCGTTCCCGAAGCTGAAGGCGATCATCATTCCCGCCGGCATCGGCCTGCCCGCCGCGGCGCGCGCGCTCGAGCAGGCCGGCCTGCTGGGCAAGGTGAAGCTGACCGGCGTCGGACCGGCGACGCTTCTGGCCAAATATATCAAGTCCGGTTCCGCGCAGGATATCTGGTGGAACGTGTCGGACCTCGGCTATCTGACCTATTATGCGGCGCAGGCACTCGCCAAGTGCGAGATCAGCGGCAAGGAAGGCGAAACATTCAAGGCCGGCAAGCTGGGCGAGTACAAGGTCGGGAAGAACGGCGAAGTCATCCTCGGACCGGCAAAGATCGTGACGCCGGAAAATCTGAGCCAGTTCCCGTTCTGATCCGACACGGGATATGATCAGGCGGCCCTTGCAGCAAGGGCCGCCGTTTCAGAAACGGTTTCGGGCTGGTTGCAGCGATGGTCGGCGTAGGCCATGTGTGGATCGACACCCGCAGGCGATTTTTGTCGAGACTTCGTGGGGCGGCTTCAAGGCAAACGGCATCGGCCGCGAACCGGGACCGTGGGGCTTGTCTAACGACCTCGAAGTCAAGCACACGACGAGAAAACATCTTCGTTGAATGTGCGCCTTACAGCCTCGGAACGTTTTCCACGTAGAGCCGGTGCAGCCGGGTCAGCAGCGCGCCGGGGCCATCGGAGATCGTCCTGCCGTCGATCTGCGTCACCGGCGTTCCGAAATTGGTCGCCGAAGTGATGAAGGCTCCCTGCGCCTCACAGGCTTCCTCCAGCGTGAAGGTGCGTTCCTCGACGGCGATCCCGTTTTCCCGCGCCACCTTGAGGAACAGCGACCGGGTTATGCCCGCCAGAATGGAGCCGTCGAGCGGACATGTGACGAGCTTGTCGTCGTGCGTGACGATGAAGAAATTGGACGCCGTCGCTTCGGTCACGCGCCCGTCCTTCAGGTAGACGGCGTCGTCCGCACCGGCTTCCAGCGCCTGCGTCTTGGCAAGGGAGGAATAGAGAAGCTGCGTCGTCTTGATGTCGAGGCGGTTCCAGCGGCCTTCGGGGACGGCGATCAGTTTCAGGCGGCGCTCCAGCGTTTCGAGCGGATTGCGCGGCAAGGGTTGCGTGAAGGCGAAGACCGTGGGCTCGGGATCGTTGCTATAGCGGAAATCCCGGTCGACGGCCCCGCGCGACACTTGCAGATAGATCACGCCGTTGACGATGCCGTTCCCGGCGACGAGCCGCCGGTGGGCGTCGAGAAGCCGGTCCGTGTCGACGGTATAACGCATGTCCAGTTTCGACAGCGAGGATTTCAGCCGCTCCATATGCGCCATGAAGTCGAGAAGCTGCCCGCCGATCACGCAGGTCACTTCATAGACCGCGTCCGCGAACAGGACGGAGCGGTCGAAGATGGACAGTTTCGCACGGTTTTCGGGAAGGAATTCGCCGTTGAGATAAACCGTGCGTTCCATGTTTCATCCTTTCAGCGCAACAGACTGCGCACGATCCCGATGGCGCGGCGCACCTGCGCTGGCGCGGTTCCGCCGGTGTGGTCGCGACTCGCTATCGATCCCTCCACCGTCAGCACATCATAGACATCTTCGCCGATGGCCGTCGAGAAGCGGCGCATATCTTCCAGTGGAAGCTGGGCCAGCGTCGCCACGCCTTTTTCGCGGGCATGGCCGACAATAGCGGCCACCGCGTGATGGGCGTCACGGAAGGCGACGCCCGCCCGCACCAGATAATCGGCGAGGTCGGTAGCGGTGGAATAGCCTTTGTCGGCCGCGGCGAGCATGTTTTCCTTGCGCACCTTGATGGTGCGGTTCATCTGCGCCACCACTGTCACCGCGCCGCGCACCGTCTCCAGCGTGTCGGTCAGCGGCGGCTTGCATTCCTGCTGGTCCTTGTTGAAGGCGAGCGGCAGGTTCTTGTTGAGTGTCGCGGCAAAGGCGAGATTGCCGATCACGCGCGCCGCCTTGCCGCGCACCAGCTCGGCGAGGTCGGGATTGCGCTTCTGCGGCATGATCGACGAGCCGGTGCAGAAAGCGTCACCCACCTCGATGAAGTCGAACATGGGCGTGCACCAGAGGATGACTTCCTCGCAGAAGCGCGACAGGTGCATCATGATCACCGCTCCGGCATTGCAGATATCGCAGATATAGTCGCGATCCGAAACGGCATCGAGCGAGTTGCGGCATACACCGTCGAAGCCGAGTGCGGCGGCGCTGTATTCGGGGTCAATCGGATAGCCGGTGCCGGCAAGCGCTGCCGCGCCGAGCGGCGAATAATTGAGCCGCGCGCGGGCCTGACGCACGCGCTCCAGATCGCGCAGGAACATTTCAGCATAGGCCATCATGTGGTGGCCGAAGGTGATCGGCTGCGCCACCTGCAAATGGGTGAAGCCGGGCATGATGGTGTCGGCGTGCTCTTCGGCCAGATCGGTGAAGGAGGAGATCAGCACCTTGATCTCTTCGGCCAGCGCGTCGAGTTCGGCGCGGGCATAAAGCCGCACATCGGTGGCGTTCTGGTCGTTGCGCGAGCGGGCGGTGTGCAGGCGCTTGCCGGCGTCGCCGACAAGAGCAGTGAGCCGCTGCTCCACGTTCATGTGGACGTCCTCAAGTTCCTTTTTCCATTCGAAGGAACCGTCGCGCATTTCATCGGCAATGGCGGCGAGGCCCTTCTGGATCGCGGCGTTGTCGGCCTGCGAGATGATGCCGGCGCGTGCCAGCATGTCTGCATGGACCTGCGAGCCGGCCACGTCGTAAAGCGCGATGCGTTTGTCCTGATCGAGGCATTCGTGGAAATCACGGAAATCCGCCGATACGGGTTCCTTGAAAAGCGGGGACCAGGTCTTTTCCCCGGTTGACGGGGCTGGGGCTGACGACATGAGGGTTCGCTCCTGTGAAATTCGGTTCAGTTCTTTGCCGGTCGGGAGAGAAGAACGGGAAGGCGCCGGGCGTCGGGGATCGTGTCGAGGGCCATGACGAAATCGCGGATTTCGCGGCAGCGTTCTTCGGGCAGGACGCGTCCGGCCAGCGCCATGAACTTGGCGATCACCGCCGCGTCGCTCATCGGGTTCTCCCTGCTGCCGAGCGGAAATTCCACCGTCTCGCGGAAGGCGCGGCCATCGCTGAGCGTGAGCGTCACCGCCGGCTCCGCCTCCGCTTCCATGGCAGGATCGACCTCCACATGAGTGAGCGCCAGCCAGCGTGCGATGGCCGGGGCCGACCATGCGGCGCGTTCGAGTTCATCGAGGCCGACCTTGCCGTATTCCAGCCGTGCGGCGAGCGCATAGGGCAGGCTCATCTGCGCGTCGGCGCGGCTGGCAATGGTCTTGCCGCCGCACATGCCGGCCTGAAACGCGCTCATGCCGACGTCGATGCGGGCGATATCGCTCGGCGCGAAGCCGTGCCCGGCCAGCATTTTTTCCACCGCGTCCACGGCCGAATGCGTGCCGCGGCAGGTGGCGTAGGGCTTGATCGAACAGCGGTTGATGCGCCAGAACTGGCCGAAATCGGCGCTAAGCAGATTTTCGTCGGCCTCGCCGCGCGCGAAGGTGGCGAAGAAATTGCCCCAGCCCGAAGCATCGAACACCGACAGCGGGCCGTCGAGACCGGCGGCGGCGAGACGCGCGGCGGAAAGGCCGCCTTCGGCGGCGCGGCCGGCGTGCAGTTTCTTCGTCTGGCTGCCGTCGTGGATGAAGGCCCATGTGCCGCCGGCGTAGGAGCAGGCGACACCGAGCGCCGAGGCGTGCCGCTTCGCGTCGAAGCCGTGCAGTGCGCCCACAGCCGACGCCGCGCCGAAGGCGCCGCAGACGCCGGTGGAGTGCCAGCCCAGCCCATTGAAACTTTCGTAGCCGCCGCAGGCTTCTAGCACGCGCCGCCCGACCTCGTAGCCGGCGATGACGGCGGTGAGGAAATGTTGGCCCGTGACGGCCTCGCGGATGTCGCCGAGCGCGGCCACAACCGCAGGCAGGACGACCGCGCCGGAATGGTCGCAGCCGCCGCAATCGTCAAGCTCGAAGGCGTGGGCCGAGACGCCGTTGATGAAGCTCGCCGTGCGGCTGTCGAGCGCAAGGGCCGTGCCCCAGACCGGTGCCGAGCCGCACACGCCGCTTTGATCGGCAAGACCGAAGGCGCGCAGCACGGTTTGCGTTTCGAGCGAGATCCCGCCGGCGATAGCCGCGCCCAGCGTATCGAGGATGTGGATTTTCGTCTTGTGGATCGTCGCCGCCGGAAAGTCGGCGAAGCGCATGGCCGCGACATTGCGCGCCAGCGTCATGGACGGATGGTCAGTCAAGGCCCTGCTCCTTGCGGTAGTGCTCGAAAATCTCCAGTGGATGGCCGGTTTCGAGCGGCCCCGCGTGCTGTGCAGCCCATGTGGCGATCTCGCCGCCGGTGGCGAGCCACACGTCGTCATGGGTGAGGATGTGGCGCAGCAGCTTTTCCAGAATGAAGATGCGGCCCGGCGTGCCGGTCATTTCGGGCCGCACCTGCAACACGTAGCAGCGGCCATAATGACGGTAGGCGTCGAGTTCGGCCGTCCAGTTGTGCAGCACACCTTCATAAGAGGCGATGCGGCCCAGACCTTTGGGGAAGGGTGGCGTGAAATTGAACTGGAAATAGGGCCGGTCCTCCAGTTCGACATGGACCGGGATTTCCACGAGCGAGGAGGGATGCAGATAGGGCGCGTCGTCGCCGTTGAGCGAGGCTGACCAGTCGAAGCCCGCTTCCTTGAGCGTCCGGTCGAAACGGCGCGGCCACCATCCGCGCGGCAGGCGGAAGCCGGTCGGATGGCGGCCGGCGATCTCGGCCAGAATGTCGGTGGAGCGCAGCAGCGTTTCCTTTTGCGCCGCGGCATCAAGCGCGGAGAAATCCTCGAAGTCGACACCGCGCGCGGCGATCTCATGCCCGGCGCGGGCGACTTCGGCGACGAGGTCGCGATGCTTCTGCGCCACTGCTCCGGGGACAAACCATGTCGTCTTCACGCCGAGATCGGTGAACAGCGAGCCTAGACGCTCGACACCGCGCGCCGCGCCATATTCCCAGACGGAAAAGCTCTTGGCGCGGCCGGCGAGGTCGGGCGCACGGGCGACGGCATCCATGCCGTCGTCAAAGAGCACGGTGACGGCGACGGCGCAGCGTTTGCCCTGCGGCCATGGGAAGACGGGGATCATGGCGCGTCTCCTTCGCCGGCGTGCCGGTCGATCCACCATTGCGCGATCTCGCGGCCGCGCGCGACCCAGACGTCGTCATGGGCGCGGATCGCCTCGAAAAGCCCGCGCAGGACGGAGAGCCGGCCCGGCTTGCCTGACACTTTCGGATGCAGGATGGTGGTCCAGCACAGGCCGTCGCGGTAGAAACCCTCGAACTCCGCGCGCCAGTTGGCTTCGACAGCGCGGAAATCGGCGATGCGGTCGTGTCCGATGGGGAAATCCGGCTCCTCGAAATAGGCCAGCGCGGTGTAATCGTCGATGTCCCAGCGGCCGGGTATCTCCACCAGCCCGGGCTCGCCATCCGGGCCGGGATGGAAATAGGGCCGGTCGTCGCCGCGCATGGAGGAGGAATAAAGCACGCCGAATTCCTTAAGGATTTTCGCCGTGTGCGGGCTCCAGTCGCCGGAGGGGGTGCGGAAGCCGACCGGCTTCACGCCGAGGCGGCTTTCGAACACTTGCGCCGAGCGCTGCATGATGGCGATCTGCTCGTCCGGCGTGCAGTCGATGAAGACCTCGTGGTAATGGCCGTGATAGGCGATCTCGTGCCCGGCGATAAGGATGGCCTCGCAGCGCGCGGGCCATTGCTCCACCACCCAGGTGGGGATGAAGAAAGTGGCGACGAGGCCGTATTCGGCCAGAAGGTCGAGAAGGCGGGGCAGTGCGCGCCACGGGCCGTAAGCGCCTTCCGTGAAATAGCGCAGGTTGCCCGGAAGGCTGCCGTCGAGCATGGCGTCGCCGGTGGGGCCGTCGAGGTCGAAGGCGAGGGCAACAGCCGACCGTTTGCCGGAAGGCCATTCGGGGCGCTTCCGGGCAGCGAAAGGGGTATTCAGCATTTTATCGAACCGCGGTGGAACCGGGCGGCGCGGAACGGGGCGCCGCCCGGTCCGGCGTTATTTCACGCCGTTGATGACAGCTTTCTGCACGGCATTGTGGTTGAGATCCCATTTCTTGAGGATCTGGCCATAGGTGCCGTCCTTGATCAGTTCGTCCAGCGCCTTGGCGACGGCGTCGCGCAGCGCCGTGTTCGACTTCTTGAAGCCCATGCCGAAGACGTCGTTGGTGAGGATCGGGTCGCCGACCAGCACATAGGTGTCCGGCTCGACCTTCATCTGCCAGGCGATGGTCTCTACGCCCTGCACCACGGCGTCGTAGCGGCCCTGGCGCATGCCGAGGCGGGCGGCGTTGGAATCTTCCGTTCCTTCGAACTGCACCGCGGGCTTGCCCTTGGCCACACAGTTGGCCTGGCTCCACGTCTTCACGTTGTCCGGGAAGGTGGTGCTGCGGCTGCCTGCGATTTTCTTGCCGCAAAGATCGGTGGGAACCTTGTATTTCGCGGCGTTGGCCTTGGTGGTGAAGAAGATCGGGCCGGTGGTGACGTAATCCACGAAATCCATCGTTTGCTGACGCTTCACCGTGTCGCTCATGCCCGAGATGATGACGTCGCCGCGGCCGGTCTGAAGACCGCTCGGCATTTCGGCGAAGGCGGAATTGACGAACAGGACTTCCAGATTGAGCTTCTTGCCGATGGCATTGGCCAGATCGACATCGACGCCGTCGAGAACGCCCGTTTTCTGATTGATGAACTCCATCGGCGGGTAGATCGGGTTGATCAGCACGCGCAATTCTTTTTCGTTCTTCAGATGAAGCGGGTTGTCGGCGGCGAGAGCAGGACCGGCAGCCAGAACGGCCAGGGCCGAGACGATAAGCGAAAGATGTTTCATTCTGTTCTCCTCTTGTGGCGGTCTTTTCAAAGAACCGCGGATATGAAGCTCTTGACGCGGGGATTCTGTGGGTTTTCGAGTATTTCGGCCGGTGTGCCGTCGGCCACGATGCGGCCGGCGTCCATGAACAGCACACGGTCTGCCACCTCGCGGCAGAAGCCGATTTCATGGGTGACGACGATCATGGTGGTACCGGCGCGCGCCAGTTCCTTCATGACGCCCAGCACCTCGCCCACCAGTTCAGGGTCGAGCGCGGAGGTCGGCTCGTCGAACAGCATGGCCTGTGGTTTCATGGCCAGTGCGCGGGCGATGGCGACGCGCTGCTGCTGGCCGCCGGACAGTTCGGCCGGATAGGCGTCCGCCCTGTGGCCGAGACCGACGCGCTCCAGCAGGGCGAGCGCCTCCTTGCGGGCAGTGGCGGCGTCGCGCTTCTGCACCTTGATCGGGCCTTCGGTCACGTTCTGCAACACGGTCTTGTGCGGGAAGAGATGGAAGCGCTGGAACACCATGCCCACATTCTGCCGCTGGCGCGCCACAACGCGGTCGCTCAACGGATAGAGCTTGTTCCCCCTGCGCTGATAGCCTGCGATCTCGCCGTTGACGGTGATAATGCCTTCATCGACGCTTTCGAGCTGGTTGATGCAGCGCAGGAAGGTGCTCTTGCCGGAGCCGGATGGCCCGATGACGCAGACCACCTCGCCCTTCCGGATCTCGAAATCGATATCGGTCAGGACCTGAAAATCGCCGAAGAATTTCTGCACGCCTTTGATGGAGATGACCGGGTTCATCACGCCTCCTCCACGATCTGCGGTGCAGCCGCAGGCTGGGCGGACTGGTTTCTGCGACCCCAGCCGCGAGAGAAGTAACGTTCGATATAGACCTGTGCGATGCTGAGCACGGTGACGATGACCATGTACCAGATGGCAGCGACGATCAGCAGTTCGATGACGCGGGAATTGGCGTAATAGACGTCTTCGACGCTGCGCAGTACTTCCGCATACTGGATGACGCTGGCGAGCGAGGTGAGCTTGACCATGCCGATGGTCTCGTTGCCGATCGGCGGCACGATGACGCGCATGGCCTGCGGCAGCACGATACCGATCATGGCGCGCAGCCGGGTCATGCCGATGGAGAGCGCCGCCTCGGTCTGGCCCTTGTCGACGGACAAGAGGCCCGCGCGCACCACTTCCGCCGTATAGGCGCCCTGCTGGATGCCGAGGCCGAGAAGTGCAGCGATGAAGGGTGTCATCACGTCGACGGTGCTGACGCTGTAGAAGCCGAAGAAACTGATGGTGGGGAAGATGAGCGCCAGGTTGAACCACAACAGCAGCTGCAACAGCGCCGGCGTGCCGCGGAACAGCCAGACATAACCGCTGGAGATGCTTTGCAGTACCCTGTTCTCCGACATGCGCATCATGGCGGCGGTGACACCCAGCAGGATACCGAGTACCATGGAGCAGAAGGTCATGACGATGGTGCCCAGGACACCGTGCATCACCGGCCTGGAGAAGAGATATTCGCCGACGACGGACCAGCCGATATCACCGGTACGGAACGCATTGGCAATGAAGAGCAGAACCACAATGCAGACCACAGCCAGCAGTTTGGTTCCAAGCTTCTTCGGTTTTACGATCACCAGTTTTTCGCCACTTGGCGCAAGAGTCATATGACGTTCCCGTTTTTAATTTGTTTAGACGCAGGGTAAGCAATTGCGACGGTGGGAACAAACGAAAACTTCTCATGCGATTAATGCAGAAATTGCATAAATCGCCACTGCCGGGTTATACGGCGGGCAACGGCTCCGGAATGCCCGGAGATTTGAGGTAAAACCCATGCTGATCAATGCGAGGGAACTCAGGACAGGTTCCAACCGGCTGCCGCCGCTGCAAACGCTGCAAACCTTTTCCGTGGTGGCGGAGACCGGCAGCTTCACGCTGGCCGCCGAGCAGCTCAATCTCAGCCAGAGCGCCATCAGCCGCCAGATTCAGCAACTGGAGCTTTATTTCGGTTGCACGCTTCTGGAGCGTCACACGCGGAAAGTGGCGGTCTCCGCACAGGGGCAGGCGCTTCTCCCGCTTGTCGAAGGCCTGCTCGCCTCGTTCAAGAGTTCCTTCGAGGCGCTGCGCACCCAATCGCGAACGCTGACCGTCCGCATGACGCCGACCTTCGCGCGCAAATGGCTGCTGCCGCGTCTGCCGCAACTGCGCGACGCCCATCCAGACCTCAGCATCAATATCGACACGGCGTGGTTCATCCGTCCCGCCTTCGGCGTCGGCGACATCGACGTGCTCATCACCTACGGCAATGGCGTGGCGCCGGGGATGGACGTGGTGCCGCTGCTGGAGGAGCACATGACGCCCATGTGCGCGCCCGCGCTGATGGAGACGCTCGGCTCACCGGCACGGGTCGAAAATCTGGCCGGATGCACGCTGCTGCATGCCGATACGCGCCACAGCGCGTGGATGACCTGGCTTCAGGCCGAGGAGCAATACGACTTCAAGCCAAGCCACCATCAGGTGTTCGACACGCACGATTTCGCCCTGACCGCGGCGTCGAGCGGGCTGGGCGTGGTGATGGGGGATATGAGCTTCACGATCGAGGACCGCCGGCGCGGCGAACTGGTCGTGCCCTTCGAAAGGGTGGTCTCGACGGGCTACGGCTATTATGCCTTTTATCCCGCCCGTAACGATGTGCGCAGGAAAGTCGCCGACTTCATCGACTGGCTGCGTTCCACCTGCGAAGGAGCGGAGAACGGCTGACGCCATCCGCATCGGGACTGTGCGCCGCGATCAGTTGAACGCCCCGCCGTCGCTCGTGCTTTCCGGGCGTTGCTTGGCGACCTTCTCCCGATAGAGGCTGGCGCGATAGGCGAAGATCGGCTCGATGGCTCCGCCGGCGCGGCGGCGGGCCTCGGCGAGGATCGGCTCCACGTTGGTGCGATAGGCGCGCTTCAGCGTGTCGGAGGCCATCAGCGCGTCGTTTTCCTGCTGGTAGGTCTCCAGCGCCTCGCGGTCCACCAGAAGCGCCTGCGCATAGGCGCGGCGGATTTCGTTGGCCGACGAGATCAGGCTTTCCAGCGGGTCGGTGACATTGTGCGACTGGTCGATCATATGCGCCGGATGGAAATCCGCCACGCCGCGATAGTCCGCGTCGACCAGTTCGTTGAAGACGAGGAACAGGCGATAGGGATCGATGGAGCCGGCGTCGAGATCGTCGTCGCCATATTTGCTGTCGTTGAAGTGGAAGCCGCCCAGCTTGCCGAACTGGATCAGGCGCGCCACGATCATTTCGATATTGGTGTTGGGCGCGTGGTGACCGAGATCGACCAGACATTGCGCCTTCGGCCCCAGCGTCGAGGCGATGAGGTAATTCGTGCCCCAGTCCTGCACCACGGTGGAATAGAAGGCCGGCTCGTACATCTTGTGTTCGGAGAACAGCCGCCAATCGTCGGGCAGCGCCTCGTAGATTTCCCGCATGGAGTCGAGATAGCGCTCGAAGGCGCGCGTGAAATTCTGCTGGCCGGGGAAGTTGGAGCCGTCGCCGAGCCAGACGGTCAGGGCCTTAGAGCCGATGGCCTTTCCGATCTCGATGCATTCGATATTATGGGCGACCGCCTGCGCGCGCACCGCCGGATCGACATGGGTGAGCGAGCCGAACTTGTAGGAAAGGTTTTGGCCGGCGGCGTCGGCGAAAGTGTTGGAGTTCATCGCGTCGAAGCTGAGGCCGAGCGCGGCTGCGTGCTCCTTCAGCTTCTTCGGGTCGGCCTTGTCCCACGGAATATGCAGCGAGACCCGTGGCGTAGCGCTCGACAACTGGTTGACGACGGCGCAGTCGTCGAGCTTGTCGAAGACGCCGCGCGGCTCGCCGCGTCCGGGAAAGCGGCCGAAGCGCGTGCCGCCCGTGCCCGTGCCCCATGAGGGCAGGGCGACGAAATAGTCCGCCACTTTTTCGGTGATCTTTTCGATCTCGAAGCCGCGGCGCGCGAGCTGCTCTCCCAGCGCCTCGTAGTCGCGCTTATGCGCGGATTCGAAACCGGAATTGTGCTCGGCGATGAAATCGGCCGGAATGGGTTGCTCGGACATGGTTCCTCCCAGAATGTCGCGAAGTCAGCGCGGAAAGCTCTGCTGGTTGCCGGCGTCCACGTTCAATATGTTGCCGGTGGACTTGGCCGAGGCGTCGCTGACGAAGAAGAACACGGCCTGCGCGATATCCTCGGGCAGCACGTTCAGCTTCAAGAGCGACCGCTTGCGATAATGCTCCTCCAGCTCCGAAACGTCGATCTTCGAGGAGGCCGCGCGCTGCTCGCGCCATTCGCCGTCCCAGATCTTCGATCCGCGCAGCACCGCGTCGGGGTTCACCACATTGACGCGGATGCCCGCCTCCGCGCCCTCCAGCGCGAGGCAGCGGGCGAGGTGGATTTCCGCCGCCTTCGCCGTGCAATAGGCGGACGCGTTGGGCGAGGCGGCCAGCCCGTTCTTGGAGGCGACGAAGACCACATTGCCGCCGAGCTTCTGGCGGCGGAACAGCCGGAACGCCTCGCGCGAGACGAGGAAATAGCCCGTCGCCAGAATGTCGATATTGCGGTTCCACATCGAAAGCTCGGTCGTCTCGATGGGCGCGGAGGAGGCGATGCCGGCGTTGGAGACGAGGATGTCGACGCCGCCGAACTCGACGCTCGCCTCCGTGAAGGCGGCGGCCACCGCCTTTTCGTCGGTCACGTCCAGCGCGACGCTGCGCGCCTGATCGGAACCATAGCGCTGGGCGAGGTTTTCATGCGCGGTTTTGAGCGCGTTCGCGTCGATATCGGCCAGAACCACGCAGGCCCCTTCGCCCAAGAGCCGCTCCGCCGTGGCGAAGCCGATGCCACCCGCGCCGCCGGTGATGAGCGCGACGCGCCCGGCGAGGCTCTTGGGCCTGGGCATGCGTTGCAGCTTGGCCTCCTCCAGAAGCCAGTATTCGATGTCGAAGGCTTCCTGCTCCGGCAGGCCCCGATAGCGCGACACGGCGGACGCGCCGCGCATCACATTGATGGCGTTGACGTAGAATTCGCCAGCGATGCGCGCCGTCGCCCGGTCGCGGGCGAAGGACAGCATGCCGACCCCGGGAATGAGGAAGATCACCGGATTGGGATCGCGCATCTTCGGCGAATTGTCGTGCTTGCAACTTTCATAATAGCGCGTGTAGTCGGCGCGATAGGCTTCGAGCGCGGCTTCAAGGCCGGCGACGGCCCCGTCCACATCGGGCTTTGCCGGATCGAAATCGATCACCAGCGGGCGGATCTTGGTGCGGAGGAAATGGTCGGGGCAGGAAGTGCCGAGCTGCGCCAGCGGCTTCAAATCCTTCGAGTTGACGAATTCCAGCACCGCGTCCTGATCGTCGAAATGGCCGAGCTTGCGCTCGTCGCGGCCGATCAGCCCGCGGATTTCCGGCATCAGGCGCGCGGCGACGGCGCGGCGCTGCGCGGCGTCGAGGCTCTGCGCCACGGCCCCGCCGAAAGCCGGCCTGCCGGCGGTGCGGGCGTCCAGCCATTCGATGGCCTTGTTGATGACGGCGAGCGTGGTTTCGTAGCAGGTCTTCGCGTCGTTCGCCCAGGTGAAGAGGCCATGGCTTTCCAGCACCACGCCCTTGGCCTGCGGATTGGCCTTGACGAAGGCTTCGAGGTCGAGGCCGAGCTGGAAGCCGGGACGCCGCCACGGCAGCCAGCCGATCTCGTCGCCGAAAATCTCCTGCGTCAGCTCGCGCGAATTCTCCGACGCCGCGATGGCTATGATCGCGTCGGGATGCATATGGTCGACATGGGTGAAAGGCACGAAACCGTGCAGCGGCGTGTCGATGGAGGCGGCGCGCGGGTTGAGGTTGAAGGTGCAGTGCGGCAGGAAGCCGACCATGCGGTCCTCGTCCTCGACGCCCCTGTAGATGCCCTTCAGCGCTTCGAGCTTGTCTTGGTAGAGCGTGGCGAAGCCGTCGAGTTTGATGGTGCCGACATCGCCGCCCGAGCCCTTGACCCAGAGCACCTGCACCTTTTCGCCGGTCAGCGGATCGGCTTCCGAAACCTTGGCGGAGGTGTTGCCGCCGCCGTAATTGGTGATGCGCTTGTCGGAGCCGAGCAGGTTCGAGCGATAGAGCAGCTTGCCCGGCTCGTCCAGCGCCGCCGCCCTGGCGTCGTCCCAGCGGTTCTCCAGCAGCCGATCGCCCATCGCCATGTCATCCTCCCATATGGAATTTTTCCGCGCTCGCTTCATGCGCAAACGATCATTCTGGCGCAGATATGACGCATGAAACAAAGGGCTGTCAATCATAAACGATCAAGAACGGTTGGATTTAGCGCATATATGCAAGATTATGCTTGTTTTTGATTGACATCGCTTTGCAATATGCCGATAGATGGAAAACAGGAGGAGCCATGCACGAGCGAGAACGCCACCGCATCATTCTGAGCGCAGTTCAGGAAAAGCCGGTCATCACGATTCAGGATCTGGTGGAGCTGACGGAGGCGTCGGAGGCGACGCTGCGGCGCGATATCGCGTCGCTGCACATGCAGGGCCGCATCAAGCGCGTGCGCGGGGGGGCCGAGGCCATCCATCCGCCGCAGTTCGGCAGTCTGGCCGGGCGTCCGTTCAAGGTGTCCGAATCCGAGAACGGCGACCGCAAGCGCGCCATCGCCCGCGAGGCCGTGGCGCTTTGCGAGGAAGGCGATAGCATCATCATCAACGGCGGCTCGACGACGTTTCAGATGGTGCATTATCTGGCCGCGCGCCGGCTTCAGGTGCTGACCAATTCCTTCGCCATCGCCGAGCATCTGCTGCGCCAGTCGAAAAGCACGGTGATCGTGCCCGGCGGCGCGATCTATCGCGAGCAGAGCCTGATCCTGTCGCCCTTCGACAACGACGTCATCCGCAATTTCTACGGACGGCGCATGTTCATGGGATGTCAGGGCGTGAGCCCGCTCGGCGTGATGGAGTCGGACGCGCTCATCATCCAGAGCGAGCAGAAGCTGATGGGGCAGGCGGACGAACTCGTCCTCATGGTCGATTCCAGCAAGTTCACCCGCCGCTCCAGCCTGATCCTGTGCCCGCTCGACCGGGTGGGTACGCTGATCACCGACGACGGCGTCACCGACGAGGCGCGCCGCATGGTTGAGAATGCCGGCGTCCGGCTCATCGTGGCGCAGGTTTCCGCGGGCAGGGGCGAGCAGGTGGCCTGACCGAACGCATATACCGATTGTCTTTATACTGGGAGGAGTGAGACATGAGCCTTTTCAAGAAACTGGCATTGGGCACGGCTCTGGCCGTGGCTTTCATCGCAAGTCAGGCGCAGGCCGCCGACATGAAGATCGCGCTGGTCGCGAAGTCGCTCGGCAACGGCTTCTTCGAAGCCGCCGACAAGGGCGCGCAGGAAGCGGCCAAGGAACTGGGCGGCGTGCAGGTCATATATACCGGTCCGACCACGACGACCGCCGAGGGCCAGATCGAGGTGATCAATTCGCTGATCGCGCAGGGCGTCGACGCCATCGCCATCTCCGCCAACGACCCGGATGCCGTCGTGCCGGCGCTCAAGAAGGCCGCGCAGCGCGGCATCAAGGTGATCTCGTGGGATTCGGGCGTCGCGCCTGCCGGCCGCATCATGCATCTCAATCCGTCTTCCAATGAACTGATCGGCAAGATGTGCCTGAAGCTCGCCGCCGACCATCTGCCGGGCGGCAAGGGCAATTTCGCAATTCTCTCCGCCACCACCACCTCGACCAACCAGAATATCTGGATCGCCGAGATGAAGAAGCAGCTCAAGGATTTTCCGGGCCTCAATCTCGTGACCACCGTCTATGGCGACGATCTTGCCGACAAGAGCTATCGTGAGGCGCAGGGCCTGCTGAAATCGCATCCCGAGGTGAAGGTTATCGTCGCGCCCACCACGGTCGGCGTGCTGGCTGCCTCGCAGGCCGTCAAGGATGCGGGCAAGATTGGTAAGGTTTATGTGACCGGCCTCGGCCTGCCGTCCGAAATGGCGGGAGCAATCAAGTCGGGCGCGACCAAGGAATTCGCCATCTGGAACCCGATCGACCTCGGTTACACCGCCACGGAGATCGCCTACCATCTCGTCAAGGGCGATGCCAGCGGCAAGCCCGGCACCGAGGTCGATGCCGGACGCATGGGCAAGATCAAGATCGGCGCAAACGGCGAGGCCGCGATGGCCGATCCTTTCGTCTATAACGCGTCGAACATCGACAAGTTCTCCAAGGTGTTCTGACCGCAAGCGGCGGCATTCGGTGCTTGTCGCCGGTGTCGCCGCTGGTTTCAGGCCGGATTTCGAGTATTCGCGATGAATGCAGCCTTTCAAGCCAGCGCCCGGCAGGAGCCTGCCGTGATGGATGCGCCCGTTCTGGAAATGCGCGGCATCACCAAGGCGTTTCCGGGCGTGCGCGCGCTCGATAGTGTCGATATCGCGCTTTATCCAGGCAGGGTGACGGCGCTGATCGGCGAGAACGGCGCGGGCAAGTCCACACTGGTCAAGATCCTGACCGGCATCTACCAGCAGGACGAGGGCGAGATTTTCATCGACGGCGCGCCGGTCCGCCTTGCGACCGCGCAGGATGCCACCGATACGGGGGTGACAGCCATCCATCAGGAGACCGTGCTCTTCGACGAGTTGTCGGTGGGCGAGAACATCTATCTAGGCCACGCCCCGCGCACGAAACTGGGTCTCGTCAACTGGAAGGCCGTCTATGCCCGCTCGCAGGCCCTGCTTTCCTCGCTGGAAACGACGGTGGACGCCCGTGCCAGACTGAAGGAACTGTCGATCGCGCAGCGGCATATCGTGGCGATTGCGCGTGCGCTTTCGGTGGACTCGCGCATCGTCATCATGGATGAGCCGACCGCCGCCCTGTCGCGCAAGGAGGTGGACGATCTGTTCCGCATCGTCGAGCGGTTGAAGGCGCAGGGCAAGGCGATCCTGTTCATCAGCCACAAATTCGACGAGGTCTATGAAATCGCCGACAATTACGCCGTGTTCCGGGACGGCCGCGCCGTGGGCCACGGCGCTCTGGCGGATATCGGTCAGAACGAGATCGTACGCATGATGGTCGGCCGTTCGGTGGATCAGGCTTTCCCCAAGCAGGACGTCGCCATCGGCGGACCTGTCCTGAAGGTCGAGCATTATTCGCATCCGACCGAATTCCGCGATATCTCCTTCGAGCTGCGCAAGGGTGAAATCCTCGGCGTCTACGGGCTTGTCGGGGCAGGGCGCTCGGAATTCGCGCAGTCGCTCTTCGGCATTACCGCGCCTTCGGGCGGGCGCGTGCTGCTGGACGGCCATGAGATCAAAATCCGCCGCCCCGGTGACGCGGTGAAGCATGGCATCGTCTATGTGCCGGAGGAACGCGGGCGACACGGCGCGGTGCTGCAACTGCCGATCTTCCAGAATATTTCGCTGCCGTCGCTCACGCGCACCTCGCGACACGGCTTCCTGCGTATGGCGGAGGAGCTGGCGCTGGCGCGCAAATATGCGGAGCGCTTCGACCTGCGCGCCGCCGCCCTTTCCGTGCCGGTGGGCACGCTTTCCGGCGGCAACCAGCAGAAGGTGGTGATCGGCAAGTGGCTCGCCACCCATCCGAAGGTCATCATTCTCGACGAGCCGACCAAGGGCATCGATATCGGCTCCAAGGCCGCCGTCCACGCTTTCATCAGCGAGCTGGCCGCCGAGGGTCTCAGCATCGTCATGATCTCGTCCGAACTGCCGGAAATCATCGGCATGTCCGACCGCGTGATGGTGATGCGCGAGGGGCTGATGGCTGGCCTCTTCGACCGCGCTGAACTGAACGCCGAGACACTGGTGCGCGCCGCCACCGGAAATCCGGGATAAACCATGAAACAGTTGCTCAGACAGCGCGAACTTCTGCTGCTCGTCATCATCGTCCTGCTGGTCGCGGGTTTTTCCGGCCGCGCGCCGGGCTTCGCCAGTCCCGGCAGTCTGGCGAACATCTTCAACGATACGTCGATTCTCATCATCATCGCCCTCGGACAGATGGCGGTCATCCTGACCAAATCCATCGACCTGTCGGTCGCAGCCAATCTCGCCTTTACGGGCATGGCGGTGGCGATGCTGAACGCCGCTCATCCAGGCCTGCCGCTGGCGCTGCTGGTCGTGCTCGGCATCGGCATCGGCGCCGCGCTGGGCGCGATCAACGGGATTCTGGTGTGGAAGCTGAACATTCCCGCCATCGTGGTGACGCTCGGCACGCTCACCATCTATCGCGGCATGGCCTTCGTGCTTTCGGGCGGCGCGTGGGTCAATGCCTATCAGATGACGCCGGTGTTTCTCAATACGCCGCGCACAGTCGTTCTCGGCCTGCCGCTGCTCGGCTGGACGGCGGTCCTGATCGTCGCCCTTGTCTGGGTGCTGATGACGCGCACCTTCTTCGGGCGGGCGCTGTACGCTTCCGGCGGCAATCCCACCGCCGCCGTCTATGCGGGCATCGATGTCGGACGCACCCGCTTCTTCGCCTTCGTGCTTTCGGGCGCGCTGGCGGGTCTGTGCGGCTATCTGTGGGTGTCGCGCTATGCGGTGGCCTATGTCGATATCGCCAATGGCTTCGAGCTCGACAGTGTCGCGGCCTGCGTCATCGGCGGCATTTCCACGCTCGGCGGCATAGGCACGGTGGCGGGCGCGGTGCTGGGCGCGCTGTTTCTCGGTGTCATCAAGAACGCGCTGCCCGTCATCAACATCTCGCCTTTCTGGCAGATGGCGATTTCCGGCTCCGTCATCATCCTCGCCGTCATCTTCAACGCGCGGCAGGAGAAGCGGCGCGGGCGCATCATCCTGCGCGACAAGGCGGCCAAGACCTACGAGGAGGCTGCGGCATGAGCGAGGAACGCCGTCATATTCCCGACCGGCTGGGAACGCCGTTCTCCCGCATTTTCGCAAGCTGGGAAGCCTTGCTGCTCGGCGTGGCGATCGCGATCTTCATCGCCAATTCCCTTGCATCCCCCTATTTCCTCAACGCCTGGAACCTTTCCGACGCCACATTCAACTTCACCGAAAAGGCGATGATCGCCTTTGCGATGACATTGCTGATCATTTCCGGCGAGATCGACCTTTCGGTGGCAGCGATCATGGCGCTGGCGTCGACGGCCATGGGCGCGGCGGCGCAGGCGGGCGTCGGGACGCCGGGCCTCGTCCTCATCGGCATCGGGACAGGCCTTGCCTGCGGCGCGGTCAATGGCGGATTGGTGGCGGGCATGAAACTGCCGTCCATTGTCGTCACCATCGGCACGATGAGCCTGTTTCGCGGCATATCCTATATCGTGCTCGGCGACCGGGCCTATGGCGGCTACCCGGAAAGCTTCGCCTATTTCGGGCAGGGCTATGTGGTGTGGGTGTTCTCGTTCGAGTTCGTGCTTTTCGTCCTCTTCGCGGTGATATTCGGAGTGCTTTTGCACTGCACCAGTTTCGGGCGGCGCATCTATGCCATCGGCAATAACGAATTCGCGGCGCGTTTTTCCGGCATACCGGTCGAGAAGATGAAGTTCACGCTGTTCCTGCTGACCGGGCTGATGAGCGGCATCGCCGCCATCTGCCTCACTTCCCGGCTCGGCTCGACGCGCCCGTCTATCGCGCAAGGGTGGGAACTGGAAGTCATCACCATGGTCGTGCTCGGTGGCGTGTCGATCCTCGGTGGTTCCGGCACCATTCCCGGCGTCGTCATCGCGGCTTTCGTGATGGGTCTCGTGACCTTCGGGCTTGGCCTGCTCAACGTGCCGGGCATCGTCATGTCGATCTTCATCGGGCTTCTGCTGATCGTCACGATCTCGCTGCCGATCCTGATCCGCCGGTTCAGGGGGCGGCGGGCCGCATGAGCGAATGCCGTGCCTTGGCCGTGAAGCGGAGGTCTATATGGAAAGCGCCTCCACCTGCCTGCGCCATTCCTGCCTGTAATTTTCAAGTCCGGGAACAAGCGCCGGTGTCGCCACGGCACAATCGTTGACGAAGGGATTCCGGCCGATGGCGTCGAAGACCAGCGCCGCCGCCCCGAAGGCGCTGCCCTCCGGATTGGCGCTGGTATATACGCTCTGGCCGGGACGCAATGCCGCGAGAACGGACGCATAGAGGCCTGTCTTGACCAGTCCGCCGTCGATGACGATCGTATTGCGTGAATCGATGAGATCGAGCGAGAGATCGGTCATCAGCGCCACATAAAGCAGGGCCACCGCGGCGCGCTCCTCGTTCTCGACTGCAGGGCCGGTGAAATGGCCCGTGTGCCCCGGCACCGGGCCGCCGGCGGCAAAGGCCGGCAGGGCGAACGCTTTCTTGGCGATAACCGATGCGACGGCCTCCGCCGATACCGGCTTCGCCCATCCGCCGCTTGCCACGTCGTATTCCCTGCCGCCCATGAAGCGGATGGTCGGAACCGGCTGGTGATCCACGGTCACGTTGGCCAGCATGTCGCGCGCGGAGTTGAGCAGATCAAGCGGGCATGCCGGGTTGAAAATGACCACCCATGTGCCCGTCGAGACCAGCGTGAAATCGGTGAAGCCGAGCGAACGGTAGAAATAGAGCGCCGCATTGCTGTCATGGACGCCGTTATGCACGGCGACCTCTGCTGTCCGGCCGTCTTCGAGCGCGACCGTATGCGTGCCGACCGGGCTGCCGGCCCGCACGAATTCCGGCATCTTGCCGCGCCAGCCCATGCGGTCGACCAGACTGCTGAAATCGTCCCTGAGCGGCGCCCATAAATGGGAATGGCAGCCGAGATAGGAGACTTCGGAAACCGCGCGGTCCGAAAATTTCCAGCCCCAGAATTGCGGATAGCAGAGAATGGCCTCGGCCTTCTCCAGCAACTGCGGGTCGCGTTCGTTGAGCCAGAGCATATGGCGCGCGAAGTTGAAGCCGAGCGGCAAGGGTGGCGAAAAGGTCTCGCCGTAGTCCGGGGCCATCGCGTCGATGCGGGCCGCGATGCCCTCCGGCGGCTCCTGCTCGTAATCGAGGATCGGATGGATGAGCCTGTCGCCGGCGACCAGCGCGAAGGTGCAGCCATGGCCGGACCAAGTGACGCGGTCGACGCCATGGGCTGCGACCATGCGCGCAAGCTCGGCTTTCATCCATGAGAAAAGCGCGGCATCGTCGAGGACACGCAGATCGCCCTCCTGCCGCCAGATCGGGCGGATGCGGGTTTCGTCGATGACCTCGCCCGTCATGGAGAGAACGAAGAGTTTGGAATTTGTCTTGCCGAGATCGAAAACGGCGATGGAAGACGAGCTCAACTTTCTTCTCCGACGGTTGCAATCATTATCGTGACGCCTGCGTCCTCCAGAAATTTCGCCGCCGTGTCGGTCAGTCCGTCGTCGGTGATGACCGTACCGACGCGCGACAGCGGCAGGGCGACGTTGCGCGGCTGGATGGAGAACTTGCGGCTGTCCGCAAGCACGACGATCTCGTCGGCGCAGGCCGCAAGCTCACCGATCACCCTGACCAGAAGCGGATGGGATTCGAGCAGGCCCTTGGCGCTTATTCCCTGCGTGCCGAGAAAAAAACGCGAGGCGAAGAAACCGGGCGAACCGGCGGCCGGATCGTACATGATGCCCGGCTCGCGGTGGAGGTCGCCGCCGGCGATGGAAAGCTGGCAGGAGCCGTGTTCGCCCAGATAGGCGCAGAGCGGCATGGAATTGGTCCAGATGCGCAGGTTGCGCCGCGCCAGCAGAATGCCGAGATGGTAGCAGGTCGAGCCCGCATGGACGATGATGGAATCCCCGTCGCGCACCAGCCCGGCCGCCTTGGCCGCGATTGCCCGCTTGGCCTCGACGGCGATATCCCGGTTTTCGTCATAGGGCCGCGCGGACAGGCGCGCGCTGACGGTTTCATTGGCCGAGATGCCGCCATAGACCTTTCGCGCGCGGCCCAGTTCGTGAAGCTTGTCGATGTCGCGGCGGATCGTGGCCGGCGACACGCTCAGGTGCTCCTGCAAATCCCGGACGGAGACGAAAGGCGTTTCCCGCAAAAGATCGACGATCGCCTTGTGGCGCTCGGTATCGTTCATGTCCGGCCTCCCGTCCCGTACTCTCCTCGTCGTGAACGACTATAATCAAAATTAACTGAGAAAGGCAATATGCGACCCGAATCGCCAATCGTTATGATTGAGAATAATCACTATTGACGAACCATAATCATAATATTACAGTTTATAGGAGAATTCGCTCACGCATGGCTTCGACCGGGTGGCGAACGGGGAGGTTGAGGAGAAATCATGGCTTCGGGCATCCGGGCGGCGGAGGCGGTCGCCTTCGGCGCATTCCTTGCGCTTTCAAAAGACATCGGCTGCGACATTCTCAAGACGCAGGGCGCGGGCGGCAACACGTCGTTCAAGCAGGACGGCGTGATGTGGGTGAAGGCGTCGGGCACATGGCTTGCCCACGCCGGTGAACGCGACATCATGGTGCCCGTCGAGGTTGCGCCGCTGGTCGCGGCACTCCGGGCCGGCGATCCCAGCGCCGAAAAGGCGACCGACTTCGTGGTGGCGGAAAAGAACGCCTCCGGCCTTCGTCCCTCCATCGAAACCAGTTTTCACGCCGCTCTGCCGCAGCCGGTGGTCGCGCATTATCATTGCGTCAACACGATCGCGCTGGCGGTTCTGGCGGCGCGCGAAGACGTACTTGCCGAGCGTATGGCGGCTTTGCCGGACCTGACCTGGGCGGCCATTCCCTATCGCCGTCCCGGCACGCCGCTCGCCCGTGAGATCGACCGCGTGGCCGAAAGCCGCCCGGACGTTCTGATCCTCCATAATCACGGCATCATCGTCGCCGGCGACACGGTCGATGAGGTGCGCGCGCGTATCGTCCGCGTCACCGCTGCGCTCGCGGTCGCCGAGCGCCCGACGCCTGCCCCCGACATGGCGGCGCTGGAAGCGCTGGCGGAAGGATCGGATTTCCACGCGGCTGCGGATGCGGGCAGCCACAAGACCGCGCTCGATTCCGGGAGCGTGGCCATTGCCACCGGCGGCTCGCTTTATCCCGACCATGTCATTTTTCTCGGAACGGAAATCGGCGTGCTGGGCGAGGGGCAGACGGCAAGGGCCTATGCGGAGGAGCGCCGGGCGCAAGGTCTGGCTTGCCCGAAGATGCTGCTTGCGCCGGGGCGCGGCGTGCTTCTGGCCAATGAGCTGACCGATGGCGGCCGTGTCATGGCGCGCTGTCTGGCCGAGGTTGCCGTCCGCGTGCCGGAAGGCGCGCCCCTTGCTTATCTCAAGCCAGAGCAGGAATACGAATTGACCCATTGGGAGGCCGAGCAATACCGTCAGGCGCTCGACCGCAAGGCGAGCCGGCAGGGATGAACGCGGCCCCGCAACCCGCCGTCGCGCTCGGCATCGATCTCGGCACGTCCGGCGTCCGCGCCGCAGCCGTCGCCGGCGACGGCACGCCTCTGGATATGGCCGCCTTTCCCTTTCCCGACGCGGTGGCTGCGCGTTCGCCCTCCGTCTGGTGGGCGGGCGTCCGGTCCTGTGTTTCGGAACTCGCTTCCCGCATCTCCTTCGCCGCCATCGAGGGCGTGGCGGTGGACGGCACGTCGGGTACGATGCTCGCCATAGATGCGGGCGGAGCGCCGGTCGGTGATGTGCTGATGTATAACGAGCCTTGCCCCGACCGTGCCATCGTCGAGCGTATCGCGACGGAAGCACCGGCGGACAGCCCCGCGCGCGGCGCGACCTCGGCGCTCGCCCGCGCCATCCATCTCTCCCGCAGGCCCGGCGTGCGGGCGGTCGTGCATCAGGCCGACTGGATTCTGATGCAGCTCGGCCTCGACACGCCCACGAGCGATGAGAACAACGCTCTCAAGACGGGTTACGATCTCGCCGCCGAACGCTGGCCGGACTGGCTCGAAGCCTGTGGCATGGACGTCGCCCTGCTTCCGGCGGTGAAACGCGCAGGAGCGTCGTTGTCGGTCATGGGCGGCGCGGGCAGGGCGCTTGGTCTGCCCTCCGCCTGCCGCTACCATGCCGGCACCACGGACGGATGCGCGTCCTTCCTCGCGACCGGTGCCGCGGCCATCGGCGACGGCGTCACCGCGCTCGGCTCGACGCTGGTCGTGAAGCTCGCCTCCGCCCGGCCCATCGACGCGGCGGAATATGGCGTCTATTCGCACCGCGTGCTCGATTTCTGGCTGGCCGGCGGCGCGTCCAATTCCGGCGGCGCGGTCATTCGCAGCTTCTTCGACGGCGAGCGGCTGAAGGCGATGACGCCGCACCTCCGGCCGGACGAGCCGACCGGCCTCGACTATTATCCGCTGCTGAAGCCCGGCGAGCGCTTTCCGATCAACGATCCGGCCTTTGCGCCGCGTCTCGAACCGCGTCCGGCCGACGATCTCATCTTTTTTCAGGCCATTCTGGAAGGGATCACGGCCATCGAAAAATCGGGCTATGACCGGCTGGCCGCATTGGGCGGCCCCGGCGTGAAATCCGTCCGCACCGTCGGCGGCGGCGCGGCCAATCCCGCCTGGACGCGGATGCGGGAGCGGGCGCTCGGCGTTTCTTTCCTTCCGTCGCGCTCCGGGGAGGCCGCCGTGGGCGCTGCATCCCTCGTTCTTGCGGGAAAGGCAGGCCGATCATGAGCCTTGCGCCGCACACGACACTTACCGATCTCGCCGACCGCTACGATGTATTCTTCGTCGACCAGTTCGGCGTGCTGCGCGACGACGACGGCGCCTATCCGGGCGCCAACGAGGCGCTGCTTTATCTCAAGGGTCGCGGCAAGACCGTCATGATCCTTTCCAATTCCGGCCGCAGCGGCGAGTACAATGCCGAACGTCTGGTCAGGATCGGCTTCGGCCGCGCCGCCTTCGACCGTTTTCTGACATCGGGCGATGTTGCCTGCGATATTCTAGCGCGCGAGACCGCCGGGAGGGCGGGGATCACCCGTTGCCTGACGGTTTCCAGCGGCGACGACCGCAATCTTGCCGACCGTCTCGGCTTCGAGAGCGTCGAGGATGCGGGGCTGGCCGATATCGTCATCATTTCCGGCAGCGAGGCCGAAACCATACCGCTCGCCGCCTATCGCGACCGGCTGGAGCCCGCGGCGCGGCGCGGCGTACCGTGCTATTGCACCAACCCGGATCGCCACAAGCTGACGAAGGGCGGCGGCACGGCGCCGGGGGCGGGCAGCATCGCGCTCGTCTATCAGGAACTCGGCGGTTCCGTCCGCTGGTTCGGCAAACCCTATCCCGCGATCTACCACCACGCGCAATCGCTGCTGGAGACTGTCACGATCGACCGCATCGTCTGCGTCGGCGACAGTCTGGAGCACGATATTGCCGGTGCCGCCGGCGTGGGTCTCGCCTCCTGCCTCGTCAGGACCGGCATAGCGTCGGAGCTTTCCGATGCAGCGCTGGAGGCGGCGGCCGCGCGGCTCGGCGTCTCCCCGACCTTTATGATGGAGGCGTTCCTTGCCTGAGATGCCGTCCATCGCGCGGGCCGGTCGGTCCGTGTCACACGAATTTCGCCTCGCGGCGATCATCCATTCGGGACGGCATGCCGCCGCCCGAAGCATGCAGCAATGAAACTTCAATCTGTAACGGGAGGACTCCACAGATGAAATCTATCCTGCTCACCGCTTCCATCGCGCTCGCGCTTTCCGCCGCTCCGGCGCTGGCGCAGGACAAGCTGAAGATCGGCATGACCTTTCAGGAACTGAACAATCCTTATTTCGTCGTCATGCAGCAGGCGCTCAAGGAGGCTGCGGCCACCATCGGCGCGGACGTGATCACCACCGACGCCAATCACGACGTCGCCAAGCAGATCTCCGATGTGGAGGACATGCTCCAGCAGCACATCGATATCCTGCTTCTGAACCCGACCGACAGCGCGGGCGTCGAGGCGGCCGTCAAGTCGGCCAAGGCGAAGAACGTGGTCGTCGTGGCCATCGATGCCAACGCCAGCGGCCCGGTGGATTCCTTCGTCGGTTCCAAGAACCGTGACGCGGGATACCAGTCCTGCGAATATCTGGGCAAGTCGCTGAACGGCAAGGGCGAGGTCGCGATCCTCGACGGCATTCCCGTCGTGCCGATCCTCCAGCGCGTCGAAGGCTGCAAGGCCGCGCTGGCGAAGTTCCCCGACATCAAGCTCGTGGACACGCAGAACGGGCGTCAGGACCGTTCGGTCGCGCTAGGCGTCGTCGAGAACATGATCGAATCGCATCCCAATCTCGCCGGCATCTTCTCCGTCAATGACGGCGGCGCGATGGGCGCCCTCTCGGCCATCGAGGGTTCCGGCAAGAACATCAAGCTGACCTCGGTCGACGGCGCGCCCGAAGCGGTCAATGCGATCAAGGCGGGAGGCGCCTTCATCGAAACCACCGCCCAGTTCCCGCGCGACCAGATCCGCATCGGTCTGGGTATTGCGCTGGCAAAGAAATGGGGCGCTCATGTTCCGAAGGAAATCCCGGTCGACGTGATGGTCGTGGACAAGAAGAACGCCGGCACCTTCAGCTGGTAGGGCTTCCTCCCTGTCCCGCTCCCGCATTCGTGCGGGGGCGGGCGAAACGAGCACGCAGGAGGAGAACATGCTCGAACTGAATGGCATAAAAAAGAGTTTCGGCAAGATCGAAGTCCTGCATGGCGTCGATCTCAAGGTACATGCGGGCGAGATTCATGCGCTGCTGGGAGAGAACGGCGCCGGAAAATCGACCCTGATGAAGATATTGTCGGGCATCATAAAGCCGTCCGACGGCACGATCACCATCGACGGCAAGCCGTGTGAATTCGCCAATTATGACGAGGCCATCGCGGCCGGCGTCGGGATCGTGTTTCAGGAATTCAGCCTGATCCCCTATCTGACCGCCGTCGAAAACATGTTCCTCGCCCGCGAGTTGCGGACGCGGCTCGGCCTTCTGGACCGACGATCGATGCGCAAGCGCGCCGAAGCGATCATAGGGCAGCTCGGTGTCGCGGTGCCTCTCGATGTGCCGATCCGCTACCTGTCGGTGGCCCAGCAGCAGTTCGTGGAGATCGCCAAGGCCCTGTCGCTCAATGCGCGCATCCTCGTGCTCGATGAACCGACCGCGACCCTGACGCCCGCCGAGGTCGAGCATCTGTTCAAGGTCATGCGCGAATTGCGCAAGCAGGACGTCGCGATCATTTTCATCTCCCATCACCTTGAGGAGATTTTCGAAGTCTGCGACCGGATCACGGTTCTGCGCGACGGGTCGTTCATCGCAACCTGCGCCGTCGCGGACGTCAACAATGACCGGCTTGTCGAAATGATGGTCGGACGCCGGATCGAGAGCAGTTTTCCGCCCAAGCCCGCCTTGTCGCCGGATGCGCGTGTCGTTGTGGATGCCGAGGAAATCCAGCTTAAAAGAAATGGCCCCGTCTCGCGCTTCCAGTTGCGCGAAGGCGAGATTCTCGGCTTCGCCGGCCTTGTCGGTTCCGGCAGGACAGAAACCGCGCTGGCCATGCTGGGCGCGCATCCGGCGGCGCGCTGCAAGGTGAAGGTCAACGGACAGGACAGGCGGTTCACGGGGCCGGGCGATGCGCTTGCGAGCGGCATCGGGCTGCTGCCGGAAAGCCGGAAGGAGCAGGGGCTGATCACCAGCTTCTCGATCCTGCAGAACATATCCCTGAACAATTACGGAAAATATCGCCAGCATCACTGGTTCATCGATATGAAGAAGGAGCTGAAATATACCTCGGCCGCCATGGAGCAGGTCAGGGTCAAGGCGCAGGGGCCGCATGCCCGCGTCGATACGCTTTCGGGCGGAAACCAGCAGAAAGTGGTCATCGCCCGCTGGCTGAACCATCAGATGAAGGTGCTGATCTTCGATGAGCCCACCCGCGGCATCGATGTCGGGGCGAAGGCGGAAATCTATCAATTGATGCGCGAATTCACCGCGCAGGGGCATTCAGTGATCATGATCTCGTCGGAACTTCCCGAAGTGATCGGCATGTCGGACCGCGTCTGCGTGTTCCGCTCGGGAGGAATTGTCGCGACCGTCGAGGGCAACAGGATCAATTCCGAAGAGATCATGACACACGCAACAACCGGGAGGGTTGAACATGTCGCATGACGCAACGCATGTCGGCGGAGCCGACAGGATGGCGAGTATCCGTCAATGGATTCATTCGCCGCTGGCCCTGCCGCTGGCCGGTCTGATCGTGGTCTCCTGCCTGATGGGGCTGGCGAGCGACAACTTCTTCAGCGTCGGCAATCTTTTCAACGTGTTGCGGCAGGTTTCCGTGGTGGGCATCCTCGCCGTGGGAATGACCTTCGTGATCCTGACCGGCGGCATCGACCTGTCGGTCGGCGCGGTCATGGCGCTGGCCGGAACGATCGGCGCCGGAATGATGGTGAAGGTGGGGCTGCCCGGAGCCGCGGGCCTCGCCGTAGGCCTGCTTATCGGCGTGGGCATCGGCCTGTTCAACGGCTTCCTCGTGGCATGGGGGCGGATGCCCGCGATCATCGTGACGCTGGCCACGATGGGCATGGCGCGCGGCCTCGGCCTTATCTATTCCGGCGGTTATCCTATCAGCGGCCTGCCGGGCTGGATTGCGTGGTTCGGCGTAGGGCGCATCGGAACGGTTCCGGTTCCGGTGATCTTCATGATCGTGATCTATGCGGTCGCGTGGGTTCTGTTGCAGCGCACGCCATTCGGCCGTCACGTCTACGCTCTGGGCGGGAACGAGCTGGCCGCCCGGCTGTCGGGCGTGAGGACGCGCCGCGTCAAGCTTGCCGTCTACGCCATATCTGGCCTGACTTCGGCGCTTGCCGCCGTGGTCCTGACGGGGCGCTTGATGAGCGGCCAGCCCAATGCGGGCGTCGGCTTTGAACTCGACGCTATCGCCGCCGTGGTTCTGGGCGGCACGGCAATCGCCGGCGGGCGCGGGCTGATCCTCGGCACGTTGATCGGCGCGGTATTGCTTGGCATTCTGAACAATGGCCTTAATCTTATGGGGATCAATCCATACCTTCAGGATGTCATCAAGGGCGTGATCATCCTGCTGGCCATCTATATCGGACGCGAATGGCGCTGAGCAGGGCCCGGCGCAAATCAGACACATCTGACACAGGGAGAATGGAAATGTCTCAATCGCTTCAAGGCAAGATCGCGGTCATCACCGGGGCGGCCTCGGGGATCGGGCTGGCAAGCACGGAGGCTCTGCTCGCGCAGGGCGCCACCGTGGTGATGGTGGACCGGAACGAAGCCGCGCTGAAGGAACTGGTCGCGAAATTCGGTGACAAGGCTGTCGCTCAGGTGACCGACCTGCTCGACCCGGCAAGCTGCTCGGCCATGGTTCCCGAAATCCTGCAAAAGGTCGATCATATCGACATCCTCTACTGCAATGCGGGCAGCTATATCGGCGGCGACCTGACGGAGACGACGCCGGAAGCCATCGACCGGATGCTCAACCTCAACGTCAATGCGGTCATAAAGAATGTGCACGCCGTCGTGCCGCATATGAGCGAGCGCAAGACCGGCGACATCATCGTCACCTGTTCGATCGCGGGCCATTTCCCGACTTACTGGGAGCCGGTCTATGCGTCGTCGAAATGGGCGATCACCTGCTTCGTCCAGAGCATGCGCCGCCAGATGATTCCGCACGGCGTCCGGGTGGGGCAGGTTTCGCCGGGGCCGGTGATCTCAGCGCTGCTCGCCGACTGGCCCGAGGAAAACCTGCGCAAGGCCAAGGAATCGGGCAGCCTGATCGATCCCGAGGAGATCGCCGACGCGATCGTCTATATGCTGACGCGCAAGCGCACCGTGACCATCCGCGACATGATCGTCCTGCCGACCAATTTCGACCGGGTATAGAATATTCCCTCCCGTTCCGGTCGCATCGGGCCGAAGGCGGATTCCGCCTTCGGCCCGATATTGCATCGATATATTATGACATTCCCGACTTCTTCGCCTGAGCGCTTCCATTCGCTTTGCCGCCGTCGCCGCCGGATGGGTAACAGCGCATCCTATTATTGGATGAATAATATTTCGGTTTATCCTTCATAACGAGGAAGCGCGCATCGCGGTTGCGAGTAAGCTCGACCCGGAAGTGAATATAAACCGGGTGAAACAGCAATGGACTGCGGCGAAATCGTTATCGATCCCAAAGAGTTGCGCCGGGCATTCGGTACCTTCGTCACGGGCATCACCGTTGTCACCGCCAATGATGCGGGCGGCACGCCGCGCGGAATGACGGCGAATTCATTCACTTCCGTCTCTCTCGATCCACCCCTTCTACTGGTCTGTATCGGCAAGTCGGCGTCCAGCTTCCCGGTCTTCGAGCAGGCCGATTGCTTTGCCGTCAACCTGCTGCATGAAAATCAGGCGGAAGTCTCCTCCGTTTTTGCCGCCCGCGTTCAGGACAAGTTTTCCGTCGTCAACACCGACGTGGTCCATACCGGCGCGCCCGTGCTGACGGATTGCCTGACCTGGTTCGACTGCACGGTTTTCAACCGGATCGACGCCGGCGATCACATCATCCTCGTCGGACGCATTCAGGCATTCGGCACCAGTCCCCTGGCGCCGCTCGCTTTCTGTCGCGGCCAGTACGCCAAGGTCTCGGACCCGCTGCCGGACGGCTGGATAGCGTTCCAGAGCATGGTCGTGAGCTATCTGGTGGAGAGCGACGATCATGTGCTTCTTTGCGACGACGGCAAGGGCAATCTGCTCCTCCCAACGGGACGCGGCCACAGGATTGGCCCGTCGCTTGCCCTCGACGGCTGCGAGCCGCTGGAATTCGTGCCGGAACAGACTTTCCTTTATTCCGTCTACGACACCGCGGAAACCGGACGTGGCCATCTGGTCTACCGTGCTTCGATGCTGACGCCGCGCAACGGGCGGGCGCTTCCGTCGGGCATGGAATTCTTCAGGATCGACGATCTCCCTTACGACCGTATGGAAAGCCGCGAATTGCGCGCCGTACTGCGCCGCTTTGCCCGTGAACGGACCGACCGGCGATTTGGAATTTATGTCGACGGCTACGAAGGCGGCCGGGTCGCAATGATCGAAAGCGAAGGCGCCTATAGCGCATAAGCCACGGATGGGAACAGAAATGAAGCTGACGACGCAAACGTTGGAAAACTCCAGACAAAATCTCCTGATCGGCGGTGCATCCGTCGCGCCGAAAAGCGGAAAATATCTGGAAAGCTACGATCCGACGACCGGCGAGGCCTGGTACGCATTCGCCGATGCGGGCGTTGACGATGTGGACGATGCGGTCAGGGCGGCAGGCGAGGCTTTCCGCGATCCGGCCTGGCGCCGCATGACGCAGACCGATCGCGGCAAGCTTGTCCGGCGCCTTGCCGAACTCATCGCGGAAAATGCCGACACGCTGGCCGAGATCGAGACGCACGACAACGGCAAGCTGCTCAAGGAAATGCGCGCCCAGATGCGCGCCTTGCCGGACTCCTACACCTATTTCGCGGGGATGGCCGACAAGCTTCAGGGCGATACGGTCCCTGTCAACAAGCTGGATATGCTGAACTTCACGCTGCGCGAGCCGATCGGCGTCGTGGGAATGATCACGCCGTGGAATTCGCCGCTGATGATGCTCACAGGTACGCTGGCACCCTGTCTTGCCATCGGCAACACGGTTGTCGTCAAACCTTCGGAACACGCGACCGCATCGACGCTTGCGCTCATGGAACTCATCGAAGCTGCAGGTTTTCCGCCCGGTGTGGTGAATGTCGTGACGGGTCCGGGCCGGACGGCGGGCGACGCCCTCGTCAAGCATCCCGGCCTCGCGAAGATAGTATTCACCGGCAGCACCCAGACGGGGCGCCTCATTGCCCGCAACGCCGCAGACAATCTCATTCCGTGCCAGATGGAGCTTGGAGGCAAGTCGCCGCATGTGGTGTTCGGCGATGCCGATCTCGACCGCGCGGTCAATGGCGTCGTCGCGGGTGTGTTCGCGGCCGCCGGGCAGACCTGCGTGGCCGGCTCACGCTGCTTTGTCGAGGCGAGCATCTACGACCGCTTCGTCGAAGCACTGGTGGCGCGCACGCAGCGCATCGCCATCGGCCATCCCATGGACGACAGTTCCGAGCTTGGTCCGCTGGCGCTCGCCGACCAGTTGACGAAGGTCGAGGGCTATGTGGCTTCCGGCATTCGCGAGGGCGCGAGGGTGGCGACGGGCGGCAAGCGTCCGCAGAGCGGCGATCTGGCGCGCGGCTGGTATTTCGAACCGACGGTCATGGTCGAGGCGCGCAACGACATGGCTTTCATGCGCGACGAATTGTTCGGGCCGGTTGTCGGCGTCATGCCGTTCAGCACGGAAAGCGAGATGATCGCGCTGGCGAACGACACACGCTACGGGCTGGCCTCCGGCATCTGGACCCGCGACGTCGACCGGGCCATCCGCTTCGCGACGCAGATCGATGCCGGCACGGCCTGGATCAACACCTACCGTTCGGCGGCGTTCATGTCGTCCATGGGAGGTTTCAAGGAAAGTGGTTACGGCCGCCGCGGCGGGTTCGACGTCATGCGCGAGTTCTCCCGTATCAAGAATGTCGTGCTCGATTATTCGGGGGCCATGCAGGACCCCTTTGTGATCCGGCTCAAATAACGCATTTCCGCGCAGGGCATCGAGGAACTGCAAACTGCAAGATGTCAGGGACGATATCTCTTTCTTTCGACAAGCAATCCCAAGGGGATCATTATGAAATTCGCTCTCTCGCTTCATCTCGAACGGTCCTCGCCGGACATGCCGATGGCCGATGTGACGAAGAACATGCTGCAACTGGCGCAGATCGCCGATCGGGGCGGCTTCGAGACACTGTGGACTGCCGAGCATCACACGATCGAATTCACGATTTCCCCCAATCCGTTCTCCGTGCTCGTCTGGCTGGGCCAGCATACGGATAGAATCCGGCTCGGCACGGCGACGGTCGTCGCGCCCTACTGGAGTCCTATCCGTCTCGCGGGCGAGGCGGCGCTGTGCGATCATCTGACCGGCGGACGCCTTGAATTCGGTATCGCGCGCGGCGCCTATCAATACGAGTTCGACCGGATGGCCCGCGGCATTCCGCAACAGCAGGGCGTGGCCTATCTCAAGGAAATCGTCCCGGCGGTCAGGAAGCTCTGGGAGGGCGATTACGCCCATGACGGAGAATATTGGCAATTCCCGATGGCGACTTCGGTACCGAAGCCGCTTCAGCGGCCACATCCGCCCATCTGGGTCGCCGCTCGCGATCCGGGCACATATGACTGGGCAATCGGGATCGGCGCGAACATCATGTCGACGCCGCTTTCCGCGCCCATGGCCGAGGTCGCCAATCTTGGCGCGAAATTCCGCAAGGCGGTGAGCGATCATCCGGAAGTGCCAAAGCCCCGCTTCATGATGCAGCGCCGGGCAGGGGCCTACGATCGCACGCAGGACTGGGAAAAATTCGTGCGCTACAGCATGGATTACGGGCGAAAATTCGAAAATCTGTTCCAGAACATCGGCACGGTTACGAACGGCTTTCCGGACTCCGTGCCCTATGAGGCCGTGGCCGGACGCGAGAACTACAACCCCCGGAACATCCGCGAGAGCATGCTTTTCGGCACGCCGGACGAGATCATCGCCAAGCTGGAGGCATATGAGGCGGCGGGTGTCGACCAGCTTTGTCTGGGAATGAACTATGGCCTGCCCCTCGAATTGCAGAAGCGCACGCTCGAATTGTTCGCCGAGGAAATCATTCCGGTGTTCGCGGGTCGCGAGCGTGAAGCCTCCAGCGGCGGGATGGCGGAGGCGACGGCATGAGCGCGGAAGGCGAGCACAGGATCGGCGATGTTGTCCTCAATTACCGTTTGACGGGCGATGGGCCGGAGCGGCTCGTCTGCATCCATGGCGTCGGCGCATCGCTCGACGCATGGAACGGGGTTCTCGCTCATCTCGGCGGTCGCTTCACGGTGCTGACATTCGATCTTCGCGGCCATGGCCGGTCCTCGAAGGTGAAGGGGCGCTACGAAATCGACGATTTCGCCGATGAAGCGCTGGCTCTGGCGGATCATGTCGGCTTTACGGATTTCCATCTGGCCGGTTTCTCGCTCGGCGGCCTGATCGCGCAGCAGATCGCGCTTGCCGTGCCCGGCCGCGTCCGGAGCCTCATTCTCCTGTCCACCGTCGCCGGCCGCAACGCCGAAGAACGGGATCGTGTCATGGCAAGGCTCGAAGCGCTGAAGGGCGGGGAGCGCGGCTCCCATTACGACGCTTCCGTCTCCCGATGGTTTTCCGACGCCTTCCGGGAGCGGCATCCGGAAATCCTTGCCGCCATGCGCCGCCGCAACGCCGAAAACGACCCCGAATGCTATGCGGCGGCCTATCGCGTGCTGGCGGAAACCGATCTCGGCGATGCCCTGCACGATATCCGCGTTCCTACGCTGATTGCGACGGGTGAATTCGACATGGGGTCGAATAGCCGCATGGCGGCCTTCATGCACGGTGAGATCGCCGGGTCGGAGTTGCGCATCCTGCCGAATCTGCGCCATTCCATTCTGATCGAGGCGCCTGAAATCGTGGGAGCGATGATGCGCGATTTTCTGGAGAAGGTGGAAACGACCAATGGATGAGAAATTGCAGAAAGCTGGAATGGCGGTACGCCGCGCGGTGCTCGGCGACGATTACGTCGATCGGGCGTTGAACAACCCCGACGCCTTCGGCGCGTCGTTCCAGAACCTGATCAACGAATATTGCTGGGGCAATTGCTGGGCCGATGACAGGCTCGACCGGCGCCGGCGCAGCCTGCTCAATCTCGGCATGCTGGCCGCCCTCGGACGGATGTCCGAATTCGCCCTGCATTTTCGGGGCGCTATCCGCAATGGACTGACCGACGACGAACTGGAAGCGGCTCTCACGCAGATAGCTGTCTATTGCGGCGTTCCCGCAGGCGTCGAATGCTTCAAGATCGCGCGGCAGATACGGGCCGAAATGGCTGACGGCGAGGCAGGGACATGATCGTGGAGGAGCGCATCTATCGAATCCGTTCCGGCAGGTTGCAGGAATATCTTGGCCTCGTGCGTGAGGAAGGGCTTGCCATCCAGCAGCCCGTTCTCGGCAATCTGCTCGGCTATTTCGTCACCGAGATCGGCGCGCTCAATCATGTCGTCCATATGTGGGGTTACGACAGTCTGGATGACCGCGCCATACGGCGGCAGCGGCTGGCGGAAGATTCACGCTGGAAGGCGTTCACGCCGCGACTATCGGCCTGCATCGAGACAATGGAGAACCGGATACTGCGACCGACCGATTTTTCGCCTTTGAAATAGGATAAATGGCTACATTCCAGTGTGGTTTCGAGGCCTGAATGCTGCCGTCAGATGCAGCGGCGGCAACGGGAATAACGATCAATGGGAGCGTGTGTTGGAATATCGACTGAAGATTGACGGGCTTTACAAGATATTCGGCCCCGACGCGGCGCGGGCGGTCCATCTGTTGTCAAAGGGTGCGGACAAGAACCGCATTCTGAGCGAACTGAACATGGTGGTCGGCCTGAACGATGTTTCGCTCTCGGTACCGTCGGGAGCGATCTACATGATCATGGGCCTTTCCGGGTCCGGTAAATCGACGCTCGCGCGTTGCATCAACCGGCTGCATGAACCCAGTGCCGGGCGCATACTCCTCGACGGCCGGGATATCGTCCAGCTTTCGGAAGAGGATTTGCGCGAAGTGCGCCGCACGCGCATTTCCATGGTGTTCCAGCATTTCGCGCTTTTGCCGAACAAGACCGTATTGGAAAATGTTGAGTTCGGGCTGAAATTACGGCATATACCGCCTGCCGAGCGGCGCAGGCGCGCCGAGGAAGTGCTTGCCGTCGTCGGCCTGTCGTCCTGGGGATACCATCGGCCCGGCGAACTTTCGGGCGGGATGCGGCAGCGCGTGGGCCTCGCCCGCGCCCTGGCGACCGATGCCGACGTGCTGATCATGGACGAGGCGTTCAGCGCGCTCGATCCCCTGATCCGTTCGGACATGCAGGACGAACTCCTGCGCCTTCAACAGAAACTGCAAAAAACGATCCTGTTCATTACGCATGATTTTCAGGAGGCGCTGAAGCTCGGCAACCGGATCGCGATCATGGCAGACGGACAGGTCGTGCGCGAGGGCAGTCCGTCCGATATCGTTCTCGACCCGCGCAGCGACTACGTCGCTTCCTTCACCCGCGAGATCGACCGTTCACGATTGTTCGACGCGGCCTCGGTCATGGTGCCGGTCCGGCGAACGGATGCGGTGGGTGAAATCAGGATCGTCCCCGGAGTGGACGGCGGCGATGGGATCGCCGTCGATTCCGCAATGCGGGTTCTGGGGACGGTAAAAGGGCGGGATATGGAGAGGCTGCGGGACGGAGGCTCCCCGCAGACGGTCCTTTCAGCCGATTTCGTCACCATACGCGACGATGCGAAGCTTATCGACGTGGCCCGTGCGTACAAACCCGGCCATGCCCTTCTCGTGGTTGACGACGCGGGCTGCATGGTGGGGCAGGCAACTCCCGACCGTGTGCTTGCCCAGATCGCCTCCGGTACCAAACCTGCCAATCCCGTTGCGACTGGAGATCACCATGTTCAAAGCTGACGATCTCAATGTGTTTCCCGTCGATTCATGGATTCAGTCGGGTGTCGAATGGCTGGCGGTCACCTTCCGCCCGCTCTTTCTTGCCATACGCTGGCCGATCGAAGCGCTTCTGCATTTCAACGACGTCATTCTACAGGCCATTCCCTTCCCGATTTTCGTCCTGTGCGTCGCGGGGCTTGCCTGGTGGATCGCCAGTCTGCCGGTTGCGCTGTTCAGCCTTGTCGCGTTTATCGTGGTCGCCGCTCTCGGCGTATGGGCGGACGCGATGACGACCCTGTCGCTGATCATGACGGCGATCCTCGTCTGCGCGATCGTCGGCATTCCGGTTGGCATCTGGTCGGCGCGCAGCGATCGGGTCTGGGCCGTCGTGCGCCCGATCCTCGATATCATGCAGACGACGCCCGCCTTCGTCTATCTCGTGCCCGTGGTCATGCTCTTCGGCGTCGGGACCGTTCCCGGCGCCATCGCGGTGATCATCGTCGCGGCACCGCCGCTCATCCGGTTTACCAATCTCGGTATTCGCATGGTCGATCAGGAACTGGTGGAGGCCGGCCTCGCCTTTGGTGCGGATCGCCGCCAGTTGCTGTGGGAAATCCAGTTGCCCATGGCCATTCCGACGATCCTCGGCGGTCTGAACCAGACCGTGCTCACCGCCATGGTGATGTCCGTCGTGATCGCGATGATCGGGGCGGAAGGCCTTGGACTGGTCGTGCTTCAGGGGCTTGGACGCCTCGATGTCGGCCGTGCGGCGGTCGGCGGCATCGCCATCGTCCTGCTGGCCATGGTGCTCGACCGCATTACCCAGGGGTTGGCCAAGGGCACGCCGGGGCATGTTCCAAGGCGGGGCCTTGCCAGATATTTCGTGAGGAAACGGTTCGTTTTCGACGAAAAGGAAAGTGAGACTTTCAAGGGAAAAGAACCGGTTTCCCGCTCGGTCTGAAATGTCCAGCGAAGTCCGGTGAATGAGCGAGTTGCAATCCAGTCATAAAAAGGGGAATGAAACATGAAATTGCTTCGATTTGCATCCGCGTTTGTCGCGGCATCTCTGATAATGGCGCAAGGCGCGCTCGCAGGCGCCTTGCCGGGCGAGGGCAAGACAATTCGTCTTTCCCGCAACGACAGCCTCGGCGCGAATTATGTGCAGGATGTTATCCTCACCGCCGCGCTGGAAAAGCTCGGCTATGACGTGAAACTGCGCACCCTCGGATCGACGCCTGCCTTGCAGGCCGCCGCCCAGGGCGATCTGGATTTGGTTTCCGATCTCAACATGCCGCAGACCGAGGCCACATATGTCAAGGTCAAGGATCGGGTCACCTTGCTGGGCAAAGGCTCAATCATCGGCGGGGGCGTGAACGGCTATCTCGTCGACAAGAAGACTGCCGACGCCTACCATCTGCTCAATCTGGATCAATTGAAGGATCCCAAGATCGCCGCCCTGTTCGATACCAACGGCGACGGCAAGGCGGATATGGTCAATTGCGATCCGGGCTGGCGGTGCGGCGATGTGGTCGACTACCAGATCAAGAAATTCGGCCTGTCCAACACCGTCGAGAGCCATCGCGCCAAGTACGAAGTTCTTCTCGCGGAGACCTTTGCCCGGCTGGCGCGTGGAGAGCCTATCCTTGTATATACATGGTCCCCGTCCTGGATCGCCGATAAGCTGAAGCCGGGGACCGATACGGTATGGCTGCCCATTCCCTTCGATGCGCTGCCGCCCAATGTCGTCGCCAAGAACGGTCATCTCGTCCATGGTCTTGTCGGCTGTGCCGGCGGTCAGGATCCGTGCCGCATGACGACCGGCTCGTGGAACTGGATGGCCGGTGCGAACAATGATTTTATCGCCGCCAATCCGGCGGTGCGAAAGCTGGTCGACGTCATGCGCTGGCCGGCGACGACATGGACCAAATGGGAGGCTACTCTCAACAAGGACAATTCCGACCGCGCGCTGAAGAAACTCGGCCAGCAATGGATTGCCGACAACCAGAAGACCTTCGACGGCTGGGTGGCGGAAGCAGCCAAGGCTTCCGGAAACTGAGCATTTCATCCGGTCCCGGACCGGCGGCTTGCGCCGCCGGTCGCTTCGGTGGCTGGACGTTCCGGGTGAACGGTAAAGTTTTTCAATGCTAGAATCTGTGCGCAGACCGGCTCTGCTGGTCATCGATATGCAGAACGATTTCGTTCGCGAGGGGGCGCCGCTGGAAGTGGCGGCGGCCCGTGCCACGATCCCCGTCATCGCACGGCTTCTCGAACGGTTTCGTGCCCGAGGCCTGCCGGTCGCTTATCTGCGGTATGTCGCCGATCCCGTTCATTTTCCGCTAGCCGCGAAACTGGGCTGGATCGAGAAATTGAAGCCGCCGGTGAATGCCTGTGTCGTGGGTGCCAGACGCCATTATCCCGATCTGGGCTCGGAACGGCCCGTCGCGGAGATCGTTGACGAGCTTACCCCGCGGACCGGCGAGATGGTGATCGACAAAACCTATTACAGCGCCTTCCATGGCACGGGACTTGAGAAACGGCTTGCCGGGGAACATGTCGACGCGGTTGTGGTCGTGGGCACCGTGTCGGAGATGTGTGTCGAGGATACGGCGCGGCACGCGGTGCATTTCGGCTATCCGACGGTGATTGTCCGCGATGCGGTTTCCTCATCCGACCCGCAGGCAGAAACGGCCATGTTCCACGCCTTCGAACGCAATTACGGATGGGTTCTGGATGCGGATCGATTGCTTGCATTGCCGGCTCTGGCGGCGCGATAAAGTCCTGCGCCGCTTTATGTAAGCATACCGCATCCCGCGGAGTGGGTTCCGTCAAACGGAACAGGCGCAGATTTTACTGCGTGATACCCATTTCCTTCATGTCCTGAAAGCGGTCGCCGATCCGCGCATGCGGCCTGCCGCCATCGGAAGCGCCGATGGCGATCAGGATTTCTCCCGGCGCCGGCGCATCGGCGATCTGGACGTTCATGGTGAGGAAGTGCGAGCGCGTGCCGACGACGCTTTTGTGGGTCATCGGCAGGGACAGGAGGCTGCCGGCTGCCGCACGGGTATTGGTAAAGCTCAGATAGGTCGTGCCGCACGCCGCCTCGCGGAAGATATTGCCGAATTTGAGCGTATGGATCAGGGCCGACCCGTGTTCGATTTCGCCGTCCAGACCGACCGCCGCGCATTTGCCATAGGCTTCGATGTGCTCGGCGGGCATCAAGGCCGTCAGCCTGTCTGTCATGATCCGGCCGAGAACGGGCGCCAGAGCATCGACCGCCGGTGTCAGGTCTTCGACATAACCCCGGCCGGCCCACGGATTGGCCAGCACTGCCGCCACCGCCACGGCCGTCACCGGTTTTTCAGCGCGCTTGCCGCCTTCGACTTGGACTTCTTCGAGGATCGTATAGAGTTTGCGGATGTGGGGTTCCATCGGGAATTCACTTTGTTGCACTGGTTTCAGATATCCCACAATCCTATTGACGGCGGTCGAATTCATCCTTGATATGCAGGATGGGGCGTTAAAAGAATGCTTGTTTTGGAGGATACCGCGAAGGTGGAGATAACCTCACTGATCGGCGATCTGGAAGATATCGCCGATCTCATCAACAGCGGTCGCGATACCGATACGACGCTTGTCAAGCTGGTGATGGCGGCGTGCCGCTACGGCGGATGGCTGCGCGGTTCGATCATGGCGATCGATCTTGCCCGAGGCTTTGCCAATGTCACGGTCCGCTACGATCCGACGTTGCAGTTCGAGCCTCCGGCCGATCAATGGGAACTGGCGACCAGCCCCGCCCGTGTCGCGCTGAGCAGCAACCGGCCCGTTTTCATTCCCGATGCGCAGGCATCCGAGGAGTTTCCCGGTTTTCAACGGGAATCCCGTATTCGCGGTTATCGCAGCGTGCTCATATTGCCGATGCGCTGCGCGGATGGAATGGGCCGGCCAATGGTTCTGTCCGTCATTTCCGAGCATTGCCGCACGCTGACCTCGAACGATTATGCGCTGATGAAGCTGATCGTTCACATGGGGTCCATCGCCGTGGACAAGCAGAAGGCGATCGCGGTGCAGGAAAGTTCCGCCAGACAGCGCGACCTCATTCTGCGCACGCATACCCAGCTTCTCCATCAGGCATTGTCGGACGATTCCGTGCAAACGCTCTCCGGGCTGGTCTTTCCGGCAATCGGACGCCCGGCGTTGATCGTGGATATCACCACCGACAACGTCATTGTCGGTGCGTCGCCAATCCCGGCGCATTTCGATGACAATGCGTGGCAAGGCATGGTCGAAAGCAATCTGCGCCCGCAGCTTCGCAAGCTCCCGCTGGAAGCCATGTCGCTGGATACGGCGACGCGGACCGAGTTCCGGCTTTCATCGGAGCAAGGCAACAGCGATCTTCTGGCCGCCGTTTATCCGTTGCGCACCGACGGCGATGTGGTCGGAGCCTTGATCGTGTTCGGCGACGAGGGGGATTTTTCCGAATTCGACAAGCTGCGCATAGGCAGCGCGCAGTTGGCGATCAGCGTCCAGCTCATGCGCAATCTCATTCGCTTCCGCTTCGAGCGGCGCACGCTCGGCGAATTGCTGGCCGAAATAATCGAGGGAAAATGGCAGAATGAAAACGATGTCCTTCAACGTGCCCTGAAATTCGGCATCCGCCTGAATCGCCCGCATCGCATAATCGTAATCGATTTCCCCGGAGGGGAGAAACTGACGCAGTCTTCGCTCGCCAGTCTCCAGCATGGCCTGACCCTGTCATTCGAAAAGAATGAAGCGGTGTCGGTGATTGCGGTCAACGGGCCTTATATCATCCTGCTCGTCGCCGCGCCGAAGGCAGCCGACGAAGACGATCTTCAACGGCTTCTTTCGCGGATCGCGCGCGAGATCAAGCACTATATTTCGATGGAGCCCACGCTTGTCCTGAGCGATGTGTGCAGGACTGTTTCCGACTATCGACAGGCATGGATGCGGTGCCTCAGGCTTCTGGGGATCGCCCGCATGTTCGACAGGCGCGGTATCGTTTCCGTTCCGGCACTGGGCCCGCTGGCGATGCTCCTGTCCACGGCGGACGCTGCCGATGTGAAGTCTTTCGTGGGAGAAACGATCGGCGCCATCCGGGCCCATGACGCCCTGAACGGCACACAATTTCTGGAAACGCTGAAATCATTCATACGGGCCGGCTATCGCAATCAGGAATGTGCGGACGATCTCGGGATTCATGTGACAACTCTGCGCTATCGACTGAACCGGATAGCGGAAATCTTCCGTCTGGATCTGGAGTCCAGCAGCAACAGGTTCGACCTCGAACTGGCTATCCGGCTCTCTGAAATCATTCCGCATGCTTCTGTGGAGGCTGTTTCCGGTTGAAGCCATCGCCGATATGTCCGGCGCGAAGGGCGCTCTTCATTCGGCCAGCGCTGCCGAGATGTCGTCGGCGATCTGGATGACCACCGGGGCGAGGCCGGCCAACCGTGCGTCGGGCATGCGCTCGGTCGGGCCGGAGACGCTCACCGCCGCGAAGACGCGCTTGGTCGAATCGCGCACGGGGGCGGCCACGCAGCGCAGGCCGATCTCGATCTCCTCGTCGTCGATGGCATAGCCGCGCGCGCGCACTTTGGCCAGTTCCGTCAGAAGCGCGTCCAGCGAGGTTATGGTATGCGCCGTATAGGCGTGAAAGCCTTCCTGCGCGATCTTGCGCACCAGATCCTCGCTCTGGAAGGCCAGAAACGCCTTGCCGACACCGGTGCAATAGGTGGGTGCCGCCTGCAACGTGGTGCGGCTGGAGGCGGCCATCTCCTCGCGCTCGACGCAGACCATCTGGTGACCGTCGAACATGTGGAAATGGATGATCTCGCCGGTGAGCTGCTGTAGTTTCGCGATATGCGGCAATGCCCGTTTCGAGGTGTCCAGCCCCGCCATGACGCTGCTGCCGTAATGGAACATCTTCATGCCGAGCCGGTAGCCGTGCCGGCGCCCATCCTGATCCAGAAGGCCGACATCGCGCAGGGAGGCGACGATGCGGTGGACGGTGGTTTTCGGCAGGCCGGTGGCCTCGGCCAGCTCTCCGACGGTCATGGTCGGCTTCTTGCGGGAAAAGCTGTCGAGAACGAGTGCCATCTTGCGCAGCGACTTTGCGCCGCCGTCGCGGGTTTCCACGGCCGGATCGGAGCGATCGGCGTTTTTTTCGCTCGGAGCTTTTGCGTCCATTCCAGTGTTCCGTTCATCTTCCCGCCAGCACCCGTCGCGCCTTGGCTTCCAGTCCGCGGGCTATCAGTTCCAGTACGAAGCATACAACGAAATAAGTCAACGCGAGCAGCGTAAACACGATGAAAGGCTGATTGGTGCGGATGACCACCTCGCGCCCGAGCTTCGTGATTTCGCTGATACCCACCACCGACACCAGCGACGTATCCTTGACGATCAGGATCGCCTGTCCCAGAAGCGACGGGATGATGGCCATCAGCGTCTGCGGCAGGGTGATGTCGCGGAGTCGCTGCAATGCATTGAAACCCAGTGCCACCGCCGCTTCGCTCTGGCCCTTGTCGAGTCCCAGCAGGCCGCCGCGGATGATTTCGGTCATATAGGCCCCGTGCGAAAGCGACAGGGCGATCACCGCCGTCACGACCGGACCGATGTTGATGTTGAATGCCGGCAGGCCGTAATAGACGAGAAAGATGAACATCAGGAACGGCATGCTGCGGAAGATATAGACGTAGATCGAGACCAGAAATCGCACCGGGCGAAAAGGCGAGGTGGCCAGAACGCCGCCGATGATCCCCAGAAACAGCGCGGGAAAGAAGGCGGCGACGGTAAGATAGAGGACGATGGGCAGCCCCGTCAGGATGAGGCCGATGGCGTCGCTGGATGTGGACAGGATTGCGGCCGGGTTCATGGTCACCTCACGCTCGCTTGTGTCTGGAGAAGCCTGCGCGGCTTTCGTAGAGATCGACCAGCACGTTCAGCGTGATGCAGATCACGATATAGAGCACGCAACTGACGAGATAGGCGGGCAGGAACTGGTAGCTGTCGTTGCCGACGTCGTCGGCGGCCTTGGTGATTTCGAGCACGGATATGGTGTAGAGCAGCGACGTGTCCTTGATGAGCTGGACGAACTGTCCCGTCACCGCCGGCAGGATGATGGGCGCAGCCTGCGGCAGAAGCACCTTCCACAGCCGCTGGCGCTGGCTGAGGCCGAGCGCCGAGGCCGCCTCGCTCTGGCCGCGCGGGATGGCGGTGAGGCCGCCGCGCACCATTTCCGCGATATAGGCCCCGGAATTGAAGGTGAGCGCGATCACGCCGGTCCAGAAGGCGCTGAGCGTGATGCCGACCGCAGGCAGGCCGAAATAGATGAAATAGACCTGCACCAGCATCGGCGTGTTGCGCACCAGCGAGATATAGACGGCGACGAGCCGGCTGATCACGCCGCGCGAGACGAAGCGGGTGACGCCGGCCAGAACCCCGACGGCCAGCGCGAAGCACAGGCCGAGCGCGGCGGCGATGAGCGCGTTGCGCGCGCCCTCCATATAGGTGTCGCGATATTGCAGGAAGATATTGTAAGCATCGGACAGCATGGCGCGACTCCCGTTAGTGACGCAGGATCTGGTCGAGGAAGAGGCGTGTGCGCTCCTCGCGCGGCTGCGCGAAGAATTCGGCCGGCGGCGCTTTCTCCACCAGTTGACCCTGCTCCAGGAACACGATCTCGCTGGCGAGTTCTCGCGCGAAGCCCATCTCGTGCGTGACGACGATCATGGTCATGCCCGACGCTGCCAGTTCACGCATGACCTGAAGCACCTCGCCCACCATTTCGGGGTCGAGCGCCGAGGTCGGCTCGTCGAACAGGAGAAGCTCCGGCTCCATCGCCAGCGCGCGGCAGATGGCGACGCGCTGCTGCTGGCCGCCGGAAAGCTGCGCCGGATAGGCCTTGGCCTTCTCGGCGAGCCCGACGCGCTCCAGAAGCGCCATGGCGCGCTGGTTGGCGTCCTTGCGGGCGCGGCCGAGCACCCGGCGCTGCGGCAGGGCGATGTTGTCGAGCACGCTCAGATGCTGGAACAGGTTGAAGCGCTGGAACACCATGCCGACGCGGCGGTGCAACTCGCGCGCCGGCATCGTGCTGAGATCCTTGCCGTCGAGCAGCATCGCGCCGCCCGAAAGCCGCGGCGCCAGCCGGTTGATCGCGCGGATGAAGGTGCTCTTGCCCGACCCCGAGGGACCGCAGATCACCACCACGTCCGATTTCTCGAACGAAAGCGATATGTCGCGCAGGACATGGAAATGCTTGAAATGCAGATTGATGTCGCGAGCTTCGAAATAAGCCATGCGGGCCTCCGTTTGCATGGGCCGGGCCGCGCGGACGATGGTCGTCCGCGCGGCTTTCGGGCTTATTCCAGCGTCATGCGCTTGCCGCCGGTTTCGGGCGTGTAGGCGCCGATGCCGAGCTGGTCGATCAGCTTCTTGCGTTCGTCGGAGACGCCGTTGTTCTTTTCCAGAAAATCCTTTTTCCAGGTGTCTCCGTCGACCCAGTATTTCTTCAGCGCGTCCAGTTCGCCGCTCGCCTTGATCTTGGCGAGGAAGAAGTCGAGATATTGCCAGGTGTAGAAATCGCCCGGACGCACCGCGAAGCCCCATGTGTCGGTGGTGATGAGCTGGCGCGGCTGCGACAGGGCCTCGAAGCCGTATTCCGACTTGACCACGCCGAGCACCGCCAGATCGTTGAGCGAGGCGTCGACGCGGCCTGTCTTCAGCGCCTGATAGGTGTCGACGTCGTTGGGATAGGTCTGAAGCTGTGCCTTGGGGAAGAACTGCTTGGCCGCGTCCACCGCGTTGGTGCCGGCCTTGGCGGCGATCTTCTTGCCCGGCTGGTTGAGGTCTTCCCAGGATTCGCCCTTGTTCTCGGGCTTGACGATGGCCACCACGCCGGTCGAGTACCAGCTGTTCTTGGTGAACATGATCTGTTCGGCGCGCTTGAAGGTCGTGGACATGGTGGTGGCGAGAATGTCCGACTTGCGGCTCAGCAGGCCCGGAATGAGGCCCGCCCATTCGACGTTGCGCATATCCAGATCGACATCCATCTTGGCGGCGATCAGCCGGTCGAGGTCGATGGAGAAGCCGGCGGCGTTGCCGTTGGCGTCGCGGAATTGCCATGGCGCTGCGGACAGGTCGTTCATGATGACGATCTTCTTCGCCTTCAGGATTTCGCCCACCGTGCCGCGCGGGCCGTCGGCCGCGCTTGCCGCAGTGGTGAAGGCCATGAGCGCGCCAATGGCTAATGTGGTCAGCTTCCTCATATTATTCTCCCATTTTGTTCCATTATTCGGAATAAGAATTTCAAGCATGACAATAAGCGCATAAAAATGATAATTATGCAACAACACTGTTGACTATCTCGTATTATTTTATTTTACTGCAAAAATCGAAAATCATATTCCATTATGTGGAATAAGGATCATGGAAGGTGGTCGCCGCGGACGGGTGCGTCCGCGCAGCCGGTGCGCCGGGAGGATATGCGCTCCGGTTTCCGCAAAACCGCACGTTCGGGCGCGTCTGGGTTGAAAACGCCCGCCCGGCGGCTTCATAAGCATATTTCGATGTTTCGTCAGGAGAAGACTTCGATGAGTTATCGGTCGGCCGACTGGCCGGTTACCGGCGCGCCGCAGCGCATCACCCGGATCGAATTGAACCAGATCTGCGATATCGCCGATCTGGCGCGGGAGGACCCAGACGTCATCAAACTGTGGATCGGCGAGGGCGATCTGCCGACGCCGGACTTCATCCGCGATGCCGCCATCGCCTCGCTGCGCGCCGGCCAGACCCGCTACACCTACGCGCTCGGCGTGCCGGCGCTGCGCGAGGCGCTCGACCGCTATCACAAGCGCCACTGGAACGTCGACATCGGCCCCGACCGCTTCAGCGCCACCGCCGGCGGCGTGCAGGCCATCATGCAGGCCTTTCAGGCCGTGCTCAGCCCCGGCGACGAGGTCATCGTGCCGGTGCCGGCCTGGCCGAACCTGATCGAGGTCGTCGGTATCCTCGGCGGCAAGGTGGTGCCGGTTCCCTACCGCACCCGCGACGAGGGCGGCTTCCGGCTCGACCTTGGCGACGTCTTCGCCGCCGTCACGCCGCGCACCAAGGTCATCGCCATCAACTCGCCCTCCAACCCGACCGGCTGGATCATGCCGCGCGAGCAGATGATCGCGCTCCGCGACTTCGCCCGCGAGCGGGGGCTCTGGATCGTCTCGGACGAGGTCTACACCCATTTCACCTATGACGGGACCATCGCGCCGTCCTTCCTCGAAATCACCGAGCCGACCGACCGCCTGCTCGTCACCAACACCTTCTCCAAGAACTGGTGCATGACCGGCTGGCGCGTCGGCTGGATCGTCTATCCGCAGGGCATGTCGACGGTCTTCGACAATCTAAGCCAGTACAACACCACCAGCGTCTCCACCTTCAGCCAGCACGCGGCGGCGGCGGCGCTCGACCAGGGCGACGCCTTCATCAAGGCGCTTGTGGAACGCTCGGGCCGCGGGCGCGAGATCATCTGCTCCACGCTCGACAAACTGCCGAACGTGCGGGTGTTCTGGCCGCAGGGCACGTTCTACTTCTTCTTCTCCGTGCACGGCATGAACAGCGGCTACGACATGGCGCGGCGAATCCTGCGCGAGGCGAGCGTCGGTGTCGCGCCGGGATCGGCCTTCGGCCCGGGCGGCGAGGCATTCCTGCGCGTCTGCTTCGCGGTCGATCCGGCGCTGATCGCCGAGGGCGCGGGGCGTCTCGAAAACTTCCTGCGCAAGCTGTAGGTTTCGCCGGGACCAATCAGGGAGAGGACCATGAAGAAGATCATCAACCGGCCCGCCGACGTGGTGCGGGAAATGCTGGAGGGCATCGTCGGCCTCGACGCCGGCCTGTCGCTTCTGGACACGGAGAACGTGGTGGTGCGCGCGGGCCTGTCCGCGCCGGAGAGCCGCCCCGTGGCGCTGATCTCGGGCGGCGGCGCGGGCCACGAGCCGGCGCATGCCGGCTATGTCGGCGAGGGCATGCTGACGGCCGCCGTCACCGGCGAGGTGTTCACCTCGCCCAGCGCCGACGCGGTGCTGGCGGCGATCCGGGCCGCGGCCGGCCCGGCCGGCGCGCTGCTGATCGTCAAGAACTATACCGGCGACCGGCTCAATTTCGGCCTCGCCGGCGAGATCGCGGCGCTTGAGGGCATCCCGACCGAACTGGTCGTGGTGGCCGACGACGTGGCGCTGGCCGATCTGGTGCCGCCGGAGCGGCGGCGCGGCATCGCCGGCACGGTCTTCGTGCACAAGATCGCGGGCGCTGCGGCGGCGAGCGGCCTTCCCTTGCACGCGGTGGCCGCCGTGGCGCGCGCCGCCGCCGCCCGCATCGGCACCATGGGCGTGGCGCTGGGGGCCTGCACCGTGCCCGCCGCCGGCAAGCCCGGCTTCGAATTGGGCGAGAACGAGATCGAGCTCGGCCTCGGCATCCATGGCGAAAAGGGCGTCGAGCGCGCCGGCCTGATGAGCGCCGACCGCATCGCCGACCGGCTGGTGCAGCAGATCGTCGCCGATCGCGGCCTCAAGGCGGGCGCGAAGGTGGCCATGCTGGTCAACGGTCTCGGGGCTACCCCGCCGATGGAACTCGCCGTTGTCGCCCGCCGCGCCTTGCAGGTGTTGCGTGCGCAAAACATCACCGTCGAGCGCGCCTGGTGCGGCGATTTCCTCACGGCCATCGAAATGCCCGGCTGCTCGATCTCGCTGTTCGAACTGGGCGAGGGCGACGTCGCCCGCCTCGACCGCGACACGACGGCTTCCGCATGGCCGCGCGGCGGCGTCACGCCGGCTCAGATGCACATCACGCCGGTGGCGAAGGTCGTGGGCGACGACACGGTCATCGGCCATTCCGGCCAGTTCGACCCGGCGCGGCTGCGCGCCATCGGCCTCGCGGTGGCCGACGCGCTCGAAAAGGCCGAGCCGCATCTGACCGACCTCGACAGCCGCGCCGGCGACGGCGATCTGGGCGCGAGCATGCTGCGCGGGGCCGAGGCCATCCGGGCGCTGCCCTTGGCGGCGTGGGACAATCCGGCCCATGCGCTCGCCTCCATCGGCGACAGCCTGCGCCGCGCCATCGCCGGCAGCTCCGGCCCGTTCTACGCCATCGCGCTGACCCGCGCCGGCCGCCATCTGGCCGACAGGGCGACGCTGAAGCCGGAGGATTTCGCGCAGGCGCTCGCCATCGCGGCGGCAGCCGTCGGCGAGATCGGCGGGGCCAAGGCGGGCGACCGCACCATGCTCGACGCGCTGTTGCCCGCGCAGGACGCGCTGGCCAAGGCCGCGGGCAGGCCGGTCGCCGAGGCGTGGAAAGCCGCCGCGACCGCTGCGGAAGCGGGGGCCGCGGCCACCGCCGCCATGACGCCGCGGCTCGGCCGCGCCAGCTATCTCGGCGAACGGGCGGTCGGCGCTCCGGACGGCGGGGCGGCGGCGGTCGCGATCTGGATGAGGGCGCTGGCCGAAAGCCTGTAAGCGCCCCCGTCAAAACAAAACTGAACACAGCAATTCAACGTCGTCACGAAAGCGGCGAACCCTTTCGTGCGTCTTGATGAAACCGGCCGATCAGGGCCGCAACCATGTTGGGAAAGCATCATGAATCTCGATAAAGTCACCGGCATCATCCCGCCCATCGTCACCCCCTTCACCAAGGACGGCGACATCGACGAGGCCAAGTTCCGCGACATCGTCAAGTTCAACCTCGCCAAGAAGGTGCACGGCGTCTGTGTCGGCGGCAGCTCGGGCGAAGGCCACACGCTGACGCTGGAGGAATTCGTCCGCCTGATGGAGATCACCGTCGAGGAAGTGAACGGCCGCATTCCGGTGCTGGCCGGCATCATCGCCAACTCGACCCGCGAGGCGATCCGCCGCGCCAAGGCGATCGCGCATCTCTCCGTGCAGGGTCTTCAGGTCACGCCGGTGCATTACGTCTTCAAGCCGGACGACGAAGCCACCTTCGCCCATTTCAAGGCGCTGACCGAGGCCACCGACGTTCCCGTCATCATCTACAATGTCGTGCCTTGGAACTATCTCAGCCCCGCGCTGCTGGTGCGCCTGATGACCGAGCTTCCGGGCGTGCAGGGCGTCAAGCAGAGCGCCGGCGACCTCAAGCTGATGGCCGACCTGATGCTGACCGTGCCGGAAGGCTGCAAGGTCTATTCCGCCGTCGACGCGCTGCTCTATCCCTCCTTCGCCATCGGCGCGCACGGCACCATCGCCGCCAATCCGGCCGCCGTGCCGGGCGTCTGCATCGCGCTGTGGAACGCCGTGCAGCGCGGCGACCATGTCCGCGCCAAGGAGATCCACGAGGCGCTGCTGCGCTTCTGGAACGCCATCTACGAACAGAACCTGCCGGCGAACATCAAGACCGCCATCACGCTTCAGGGCACCGAGGCCGGCCTGCCGCGCATGCCGATGCCCGGCACCACCCCGGCGCAGTTCGAGAACATCAAGCGCGAGCTGAAAAACGTGCTTCGCTACGAGGAAGCATGATTGCGGCCGGTGGGCGGAGGGAGAAACCGTCCGCCGGACCCGATTGAACCAACTGATTGAACCTGACGGAGCGGGAAGTCCGTCGGCAGCGTGCGAGGGCGATCACGTCCTCGTCCGGATTTCGCGCCGGCCTCCACGTTCCACCTGCAATATGGGAGGAAAACATGACCGTGAAACAGAACGCCGCCGTACGCGCCGCCGAAATCCGTCCGGCCGCGATGACCGACGCCAAGGCTATGCGCAAGGTCGCACTGGCCAGCGCCATCGGCAACACCATCGAATATTACGACTTCACCCTTTACGCGACCGCGACCGCGCTCGTCTTCAACAAGATCTTCTTTCCCACCCACGACCCGCTGGTCGGCACGCTGGCGGCCTTCGCCACCTTCTTCGTCGGTTATTGCGCGCGACCCTTGGGCGGGATTCTGTTCGGCCATTTCGGCGACCGCGTCGGCCGCAAGACGGCGTTGCTCCTGACCATGATCATCATGGGCGTCGGCACCTTCCTCATCGGGCTCGTGCCCTCATACGACTCCATCGGCGTCTGGGCCCCGATCACGCTGTTGCTGCTCCGTCTGGCACAGGGAATCGGCATCGGCGGCGAATATGGCGGCGGCATGGTGATGACCATCGAGCACGCGCCCGCCGACCGGCGCGGCTTCTTCAGCTCTCTGGTGCATATCGGCGTTCCTGCCGGCTTCCTCGTGCCGATCGCGCTTTTGGGTATACTGTCATCGCAGATGAGCGAGGCGAGCTTCATCTCCTGGGGCTGGCGGCTGCCCTTCTTGTTCAGCGTCGTGCTGGTGGCCGTGGGCCTCTTCATCCGCTTCCAGATTTCGGAGACGCCGGAATTCAAGAAGGTGCTGGCCAAGGGCGAGACTGCCGCGGTTCCCGTGGTCGAGGCGGTGAAGAGCCATCCGCGCAACGTGCTGCTCGGCATTGGGGCCAAGATCGCCGAAAGCGGGCTGTTCAATATCTACGCCGTCTTCGCCATCGCCTATTGCGTCGAAGTGCTGGGCCTGCCGCGGCAGGTAATCCTCAACGGCGTTCTGGTCGGTTGCGCGCTCGAATGTTTTACCCTGCCGGTCTTCGGCGCGCTTTCGGACCGGGTGGGCCGGCGCGCAGTCTATGTCGGCGGGCTCCTGTTCCAGGTGGCGCTGGCCTTCGTCTTCTTCGCCATGCTGGACAGCGGCAGCGTCGCCTATATCTGGCTCGCCATCGCGCTCGGTCTGGCGGTGGGGCATGGCTCGGTGTTCGGTGCGCAGGGCGCCTTCTTCGCCGAACTGTTCCCGGCCCGCATCCGCTATAGCGGCCTGTCGCTGGTGCAGCAGATCGGCCCGATCCTCGGCGGCGGCCTGTCGCCGCTGCTGGCTACCATGCTGCTGGAGCGCTATCCCGGAAACGTCACGCCCATCGTGCTTTACATGGCGCTGATGGCGGTGGTCTCTGCGGTCTGCGCGCTCGGCCTGCGGTCGGGCGAAAGAAACTAAACTGCTTCGGCAGTTCATGCCTCTCGTTCTTCTGGCGGGCGGGAGGCACGATGGCGGCGGGCTTCAGAATACGGCGATCAATCCCGGCCGTCTGGCCCGTTTTGCCGATCGCATGGCGCCTCCGCCTTCACCTGGCATCGGATGCCGGGTCAAACTACCCTCATGCAGGACAACCTGATCCTGCAATCGTGGGCATAGGCGGCGGGCGGGACAATGATCGCTTTAGGGTTCACTGAACCTGAAGGGACCTACGTATTAGCCTCTGATTTTCCGCATAACATATTGATTTTATGGATTCGAATGGTGGGCGTGACAGGGCCAAAATCGGTTTATTTAGGCTTTGATTTCGTTGTCTTTTTCGTCTTCAATCCCTCACCTGAATTTGGGTGAGGGGAAACTATGTTCCCGATCTGGTCTACAACAATCCGGCTCGCTTCAATTCCAAGCCTCTGCCGATCTATACCTTTGGTATAGATTTCTGCCGTTGAAATGTTGGTCCAGCCATATTGGGCGAGCAATTATGGAACGTTCGCCGTCACCTATCATGACGGCACAGCGCTCTCGGCGGATGAACTGTATTCCGGGATCAACCTGATCCTGCATTTCACTAATGGCCGGTTTGAAATCCTGTTCGTATCGGCGGCGGTTCTCGCAGCGAAAACGGCGGCAGAAGCGGCTGCAACGGCGGCGCAGGGATATGCCATTACGGCTTCGGGGGAGGCGGCAGCGGCTCAATCATCCGCGCAACAGGCTCAGGATTTGGTTGAAGCTGCCAGTGCTGGCTTCACCGGATTCCCCGACAATCACGCCTACGATTTCGGCTATGTGGTCGACCCAACCACTTATTTCGATCAGGGCTGGGGCTCCATAGCCGCCTGATCTCTTTTCCTCCAAACATCTGAAACCGGAGAAATAATCTCATGTCTACGCAGGTCCAACTTCGCCGGGGCAGCACGGCGCAGCATGAATCCTTTACGAGTGCGCTTGCTGAAGTCACCGTCAATGTCGATACTCATGCGCTCCACGTTCATGATGGATCGACGGCGGGAGGCTTCGCCACCGCCGCACAGGGCGCAAAAGCGGATACCGCATTGCAGCCGGACGCCGCAATTTCCTACGCGGTGACAGACAGTGCAGCGCTCAAGGCGGTGGACGTTACGAGGCGGCAAGTCGTTTCGGTCAAAGACCCTTCCATCTCCGGTGAATTCTTCCTTCGGGCCGGCACGATGCCGCGCACGGCGGATGACGCCAATTTCATCGCCAGCGGAACGAATGGGTACTATTGGGAGCGTCTCAATAAGCAAGTGGAGTTCGATAATTTCTATATTGGAGCATGGTTCCGATCTGACGACGATGCCACGATGGACTTCTACACGTCCACCGATCTGGAGAATTTCACCCGCATCAATAATGGAGGCGTTCGAAGGGTTAAAACTTCTTTTGTCGGAGGTGGCGATCCATCAATGCTGTTCTGGCGTGAGTTTTTCTATTCTATGGTGACGTGGACCACGGATGGCTTCTGCGATTTCGCCATTTACCGCACGCGACATGGAGCTTGTTAACTGTTTCTTCGGTCCGACGCAGATTTATAGTACTACAACGCCGATTAGTGGTGGCACACAACCCGCCAGTTAAGTTTGGGCGAGCGGTCTATATGTCATAAATGACGAACTGTACGCGGTCTGCGTCGTTCGATATGGCGATGATTTTGTCGACATAAACGGTGCAACCATCCCCGACGTGCGCCCCTTTGTCCCCAAGTGCAATGACCTCGATGCGCTGACCTTTGATGCATCCGTAATGATCAATTTCGGTGTGGGGGCAGTTTCGCACATAGACGCCTCGTATTTCTACCATGATAGCAAATGGAAAATCCTCACAAAGAATGAGCATGACAAGACCATTGAAATTTGGTCTACAACCGGCGCATTCAGCGGTACTTATACCCTCGATAAAACAATCACGTTTTCGCAAAATGTCGAAGGCCCGTCGCTCGCAAAGGAATATTATTATGTTGGCGACAATGGTTCCCGCGCTGTTGCCACGCGCTACCATCTTTTCGTTGACTTCCTCGCAGTCGATCCTGTTACGAAGTACAATTTCGGCAGTGGTCTTTACCTGAAGCAAACTTCCGATGATCTGGAAACGTGGGGAAATGAGCAGGTCATAAACACCACGGCGGCGGTTCGCCATGACAATGTGATCAATCTCTCTGATGCAGATGATCCGCAGCTTGCAATGAAGGCGGCAACAATGTCCGTTGCTGCGCAGGGAGATAATCTCGGTGCGAACTATCGCTCGTCGCGACTTCCGGCAGGCACCACCACTCTCGCTCCACAAGACGACACGCTTTACTGGGTTGGCGGTACGGATGTTGCGGTTTTAGGCTCAGGACCTATTAGAGCGGTTTTCGACCGTTATGAATCGAAAGGTGCTTCCGGCGGATCGGAATTTCTGATTCAGCCCCCTTGCTGGTGATGGAGGCCGGCATGGATGGGCCAACCTCTTTCGATGGATTTGCGTTCACGCCTTCTGGCGGCGGTTGATGATGGAATGAGCTGCCGTGCGGCAGCTGCTCGCTTTGGCGTTGCGCCATCGACGGCGATCCGCTGGCAGGCGCAGCGCCGGGAAACTGGCGACTTTTCTCCCAAACCACAGGGCGGCGATATGCGGTCACGCCGGATCGAGGAGCGTGGGGCGGATATCCTCGCAGTTTGGGAAGCGCGTAAGGACATTTCGCTTGAGGAACTGCGCCTGGCGCTGATCGAGATCGGCTTGCACGTCTCTATCGCCGGGCTCCCCCGCTTCTTCGCACGCCGGGGCATGACGCGCAAAAAAAGACTGGCCATGCCGCCGAGCAAGACCGTCCCGACATCCTGAAGCAGCGCCGGGATTGGTTCGACGGCCAGATCGATCTGGAACCGGAGCGCCTTGTGTTCATCGACGAGACGTGGACAGCAACCAATATGGCTCGAACTCATGGACGATGTCGCAAGGGTGAGCGGCTGCGGATGGGCTTTCCGCATGGTCACCGCAAGACCACCACGCTGGTGGCCGGGTTGCGCATGAGTGGCATGGTCGCCCCGATGGTGCTGGATCGGCCGATCGACGGCGACTGGTTCGAAGCTTATGTCACCCAGGTTCTCGTGCCGGAACTGCGCCCCGGTGATGTTGTCGTCATGGACAATCTGTCCAGCCACAAGTGGGCCTGTGTGCGCGAACACATCCAGGCAGCGGGCGCGACACTGCGTTTCCTCCCGCCCTACAGCCCGGACTTCAATCTCAATCCCATCGAGAAAGCCTTCTCCCGCCTCAAGGCCATGCTGCGCAAGCCGGGAGAGCGAACCGTGGACGGCCTTTGGAGCCGGATTGGCAAGCTCATCGATATCTTTCAGCCCGATGAGTGCGCCAATTACTTCACCTCATGTGGCTATGAGCCAGACTGATCGAAAATCGCTCTAAGATCGTTTGCATCTTCCATGGCGTTAGCCATCCGGGATTGAGAACGTGCTATCGACTGCATGGCGTCGGCTTGGCTTTGTGCTGCCATGAACTGCGCACCACGCCGGTTAGCTTCCGACGCCACTTGGGAGTAAACGGCGGCAATTTTGCTGTTAGCCTGTGCACGGCTGATCTTTCCTGCATCAAGGCGTTGCGCGATCTCGATGCGCTTTGCCATGCGATAGCGAACAAGGTCCGCATAGTTGCCCATAACAGGAAGCGCAACTTGATCTGCATCGTTCATGCAGCGTGCTTTGTCCACGGCACGTTTGAAATGATGCGCATCACATTCGGTTGCTTGTTGATTAGCCTGTTTCAAGGTGCCCGACGTTCCTGAACTTGATGTCGTGCATCCTGCAAGCGCGACGATCACGCCAGCCCCGATGATGATGTTGCGCATGTACTTGTCCCCTTTTCCCCATGAGCCGTATCGCAAAATTACATATTATAGTTGATAAACGCTGGCAAGCCGATCTGCGATCCATACAGCATGGATATGCGGAAACTCGTCGGTCAGAACTTCCAGAGGATGCGTAGGGAAAAAGGACTGACGCAGGAGCGCGTTGCCGAACTCACCGGTTTCAGCCAGCAATATATAAGCGATCTCGAACGCGGTCGGCGCAACCCAACCGTCATCACGCTATACGAACTGGCGCAGGCGCTTGGCGTCAGTCATGTTGCACTTGTCGAACCGGAAGGGGATGACGCATCGGAGACAACGCAAGGTGGTTCATCCGCTTGAAACGAACGGCTCTATGACGTGTCCCATCGTCCATGCGCATTGGCTAAATACGACCAAAGGTGTTGCGGGCTTTATAGGATAATATTCTCACCGTAACACCTATGACCAATGTTTTACGGAACGGCATTGTGGGATAGCCAGTCTCAACACAAGCGCACGTGATGCGTATGCAGGCCCCTGTTTGGACTTTGGCGGGGGATCGCCCGGCCCATGTTCGACATGGATGTGTGTTCGATGCCGATAATTATTTCGCAGACAGAGCGCCGAACCTTCCGCACCGCAGACGTTCATAAGTCTCGCATGATGCGTTTTGAAACCAGCCTCGACGTGTCACACCACAGTCACAACGGTTCCCGTGTTTTGTGGTCGCGATCTTGCAACACCTTGGGGATCGGTATATGTTCGATACCGATAAGCGTATGAAACCGCGATGTATTTTAGGGTTCGAATGGTGGGCGTGACAGGGATTGAACCTGTGACCCCTACGATGTCAACGTAGTGCTCTCCCGCTGAGCTACACCATTGCCTACAAAAAAGTCACCGCAAATTCATGCGCTTAACAATGGTGTATATATCCGCTTATCCAAGGTGTTGCAAGATCGCTGTCACAAAATGCACGGGTCGTTGTGACTGTGGTGTGACACGTCGAGGCTGGTTTCAAAACGCATCATGCGAGACTTGTGAACGTCTGCGGTGTGGAAGGTTCAGCACTCTGTCTGCGAAATTATTGTCGGCATCGAACACGCATCCATGTCGAACATGGGCCGGGGCGATCCCCCGCCAAAGTCCAAACAGGGGGCTTGCATATGCATCACGTGCGCTTGTATTGAGACTGGCTATCCCACAATGCCGTTCCGTAAAACATTGGTCATAGGTGTTGCGGTGGGAATATTATCCTATAAAACCCGCAACACCTTTGGTCGTATTTAGCCAATGCGCATGGACGATGGGACACGTCATAGAGCCGTTCGTTTCAAGCGGATGAACCACCTTGCGTTGTCTCCGATGCGTCATCCCCTTCCGGTTCGACAAGTGCAACATGACTGACGCCAAGCGCCTGCGCCAGTTCGTATAGCGTGATGACGGTTGGGTTGCGCCGACCGCGTTCGAGATCGCTTATATATTGCTGGCTGAAACCGGTGAGTTCGGCAACGCGCTCCTGCGTCAGTCCTTTTTCCCTACGCATCCTCTGGAAGTTCTGACCGACGAGTTTCCGCATATCCATGCTGTATGGATCGCAGATCGGCTTGCCAGCGTTTATCAACTATAATATGTAGTTTGACGATAGAGATCATGGGGACAGGGGACATGCGTAACTTCATCATCGCGGCTGGCGTGATCGTCACGCTTGCAGGATGCACGACAGCGGGCTCGGGGATATCGCCGGAAGTTGCACGCGCTCAAAAGCAACAAAGGCAGATGATGGCCGAGTGTGAAACCCGTAGTTTCAAGCGAGCCATGGATAAAACGCGCTGCATGAACAACGCAGATCAAGTCGCGCTTTCTGTTATGGGTACAGATGCGGACCTTATCCGCTATCGCATGGCAAAGCGCATTGAGATCGCGCAACGCCTTGATGCAGGAAAGATCAGCCGTGCGACGGCGAACAGCGAAATTACCGCCGTTTACTCCCAAGTCGCATCAGAAGCCGACCGCCGCCGCTCGCAACGCATGATGGCCGCTGCGCAGTTCATGGCTGCACAGAACCAAGCCGCAGCTATGCAGTCGATAGCAAATTCTCAATCCCGGATGGCTAACGCCATGGAAGATGCAAACGATCTCAACCATCCTTACAGGCAAACCGATCCGTATGAGATCATAAGAAGAACCAACAGCATGTAAGGGTGTGAAGTTCCATATAGCCAGCCAAAAATGATATCTCGGAATAAACCGGCATGCTGAATAGAAGTTTTTTTGATACGTTGCATCTCTGGCCAGTTGTGATGTGGCCAATTGTATTTACGTCTATCTTATATGCACTATTTTCATTCAATACGACATTGATGAAGCAGGGGATAACATACGAAGCATTATATAAGGGCATTGGACAGGTATTTTTAATATTTTATCCAGTTGCGGCAATTTTTGATACGCTTGTCCATTTTTATCTTCTGTATGTTATTGGATGGAGATACCTTGTTTTCATTCCATCAGTCGCGACAGGCTCGTTCATTGCAAGCCTTGTTTTTGGCTTCATGCCCTATGCTCAATACATCATGCCGATCGTGTATACTATCATTGTGCTATCATTTCTTACGCTTATTGGCGCAATAGATATTTCGGAGTTGGCACACTGGAATGTGCACATATATAGATATCTAAAAACAATATAGGGTGCTGTAGTTGGACCAAATCGGCTTGTAGACTTTATACCACCTCGACTTCATACCGGCCTTGGCGTTGTTTTACGATGCACTCAGGCTTTTGCATCTGCTTCCGATCGTATAACGCCTTGATGTGATCAGGATCAGCAAGAGCGACATGCTTCTGCGTACGCCTGCGGCGTGGGTGCGCGCTCATCTAGTCGTCCCAAAATATCCTCGATCATACTACGTTCGCTCATATCATTCTGTTGAAAGTGTAATCATAATCAATGATTATGACGGTTAATGGTTTTGTGTACAAGGTGTTGCATAATTCAAATCCAACAATCCAACCTTTTTACATTATTTTATATACTAATGAATAAAATCAAAGACATAGAGATAGATCGACGTTGCCAATTAAAAAGGTTGGATCGTTGGAGTTTATTTGAGCCCTATTGACATGCCACGGCATATCCTTAATGATGCTCACACGGCAGAGGCTTCCTGTGCTATTCAGGAACCCATCCGATGAAGTGTGACACCTTTGAACCTGCCGCGTCATGGCTTCATCCTTGCAACTTTCGCTGATCACTAGATAGGATCGGCGTGACAAGGATGACTGTGATGCTGTCACATAACCTTTCCATTGCTCAATTTTGTGAGCATTTTGGGCTTAGCCTCTCCACTTACTACCGTCTTAAGCGAAACGGTCTTGGTCCTCGCGAAATTCGCGTTGGTCGTAGGGTCATAATCGCGGCCAAAACCGCAGACGAATGGGCTGAAACCCTCACCGCTCAAGCCAGCTAAAACGAAACCCGCCGCGCACGAACGAGACGGGCTTCAATGTAGCTATTGTATAGTACCAATATTTTGGTTGCTTATCAAGCTCGTATAGGCGCGGCCTCAATATAGGAGGCCATCGTGGCTCTTCAGCTTATTGATGGAAAGAACTGTCTTGAGCAGTTCAACGAAAAGCACTGTGTTGTTCTGTATGGATCACGTTTTGTTGTTACACATGACGAATATGACCCCACTATCAGAAGAACCAGAACAGTATTTATGAGAACAGAGGACTTCAAAAAACTTTATGCACATATTGCTGTTCGGATGGGTAGAGGAAAAGAACCGATCCCCGCTGCGGAGTGGTGGCTTGCACACAAAGAGCGTCGACAGGCAAAAGGCATCGTTTTTGATCCAAGCGACAGCAGTGAGGGATACGTCAACTTGTGGAGAGACTTTTCTGTTAAGCCAGAAAAGAAAGACTGCTCACGCTTTCTCAAACTGATCAAGGAGGTGATCTGTGATGGTGATGAGAAGCGATATGAGTTCTTTGTCGGGTATTTTGCCCATATGGTTCAACGTCCATGGGAGCTACCAGAAACGGCACTTATACTTGTTGGAGAACAAGGAACGGGGAAAAGTTTCGTCATCAGACAGTTTTCGAGACTGATCGCAGAACACGCTACGATGGTTTCACAACGTAAACACTTGGTAGGCGGCTTTAACGCCCATATGGCTCGAACTCTGCTGTTGACCGCTGATGAAGTTTCCATTGCAACGATATTTGCGACCAACGCGATGAAAGCGCCAATAACAGAACCAACTATCATGTTGGAAGCAAAGGGACATGACGCTGTTGCAATAAGAAACTGCATTCGCTTTGTTCTGATCACCAATGATCCGCATGTCGTAATTATGGGATCAAAGGAACGCCGGTTTGCAGTGTATGACGTTAACAACTTGCATCAGCAGGATCATAAGTTCTTTGAAGAAATGACAAACTATATGAACAATGGTGGTTTGGAAGGGTTGATGCACCACCTGATGACGTTCGACCTTTCTCAGTTCAACGTTCGGAAAGTCCCACGCTCAAAGGGTTTTTCGCGACAGGTTGAGCAGTCGTTTGATCATGTTACTCGTTTTTGGTACGAGCGGTTATTGGAAGGAGAGATAAAAACAGGCCAAGGTTGGCCAAAAGACATGGCTAAGGACGAGATAACCGAAGAATATTTACTTTCGTGTAGCATTGCAGGAGTCAATCGGCGTAGTTCCGAAACTGCACTGTTTAGGAGAGTGCGTGAACTTTGCCCTGACATAAAAGAGTATAGACCAGCCGGTAACAAGCCACGCCGCTTTCAATTTCCGGTGTTGCAAGATGCACGCAAGGCCTTCGATAAGTATACGGGAATTGACTGGTCTTGGGACGAGTAGTCGGCTTCTAAAAAGTCGCACCCCGCCGTGATGACTGGCGGGGTGCTTGTACGCTCAGCCGTTCAGTTTCTTCGCCAGTCTGCCCTTGTCGGCGTGCGCATATCGAAGCAGCATCCTTATATCCCTGTGACCGCTGATCGATGCGACTTCCGGCACGGTAAGGCCCTTCTCGAAAAATCTGCTGATCGCCTCATGACGAAGATCATGAAAATGAAGGTCGTCAATCTTGGCGCGCTTGGTCAGCCGAACCCATGCGAGACGGAGAGCAAGCGGCGTTATCGGAAAGATGCGTTCGTTGTTGGCCTTGTCGTGCTTGCTCATCACGGCAATGGTCGTTTCAAGGATCGCGACGGCCAGCGATGACAATGGTATGGTTCTCGAATGACCGTTCTTTGATATTCTGATGATCGCTGTGCAGCGTTCAATGTCCACGTCACGAACACGAAGGGCGAGAATTTCGCTACGCCTCATTGCCGTTTCCAATGCGAAGCGAACCACAGGAAGGATGAACGGGTTTCGCGTCTTTCCCGCTGCTTGCAAAAGCTGATCAAGTTCGCCTTCCCGCAAACGCCGATCACGTCTGTTCGACACAACGGGCTTTGCAATGGACTTGAGCGGATTGACGCGTAATGGGATCGACCACTCTTTAGCTGCAATATCGAAAGCATGTTGAAGGATGCCGAGTTCACGCTTGATCGTGCAGGGCTTCACTGTTCGCAACCGCGTATCTCGATACTCCGTAAATGTCGCGCTATCGATCTGCGCCAATGATCGCTTGCACCACGGCTGACGCAGCATCGCATCTATGATCAAGGTTTCGATCTCGTGACCACGCTTCTTGGTGACGATCTCGTCGCGGTAGCGTTCGAGGATCATGCTGACCGTGGTTTTTGCCAGCACTTTCGGATCAACCGGCAAGCCAACCTGATCGGCTTCAACTTCCGTCTGTCGCGCCCATGTTTTTGCGTCGTCCAGTTTCAGAAACGTTTTCGTAATCGGCTTGCAGCCCTGACGACGAACCTGAACCTGATATTTTCCGTTTCGTTTGCGAATAGTAGCCATGCAAATGCCTCACGCTGTGACCGTGGTGTGACAGCGATAAATTGCAGTGCATTTGAAGGCTGATGTTTCTCTGATAAGTTATTGTTTTATCAGAGGTTCGAATGGTGGGCGTGACAGGGATTGAACCTGTGACCCCTACGATGTCAACGTAGTGCTCTCCCGCTGAGCTACACGCCCATTCGATGGGGCGCATACACCATATCGCGTTGCGCCCGTCAATGCCCTTTTATGAAGTTTTTTCCTCTTTCCGTCGGTGTTTTAGCGGAGGGCTTCATGAGAGGCGGAAAAACCGGCGGCCGCCTCAGGCAGCGATCAGCATCTTCTCGATTTCGTTCACCAGATCGCGCAGGTGGAACGGCTTCGACAGTACCTTCGCGTCGCGCGGCGCATCCGAATCGGGATTGAGCGCTACCGCCGCGAAACCGGTGATGAACATGATCTTGAGATCCGGGTCGATCTCCGTCGCGCGGCGCGCCAGTTCGATCCCGTCCATTTCCGGCATGACGATGTCGGTGAGAAGCAGCGAGAACGGCTCTTCCTGCAAGCGCTCATAGGCGCTCGCGCCGTTGTCGAAATGCGTGACGTGATAACCCGCCTTTTCCAGCGCCTTCACGAGAAAGCGACGCATGTCGTTGTCGTCTTCAGCAAGAAGGATTCTTTTCATTGGTTCGTCCGAATTTTCCATCGTTCGTTCCGGCTTTCAGGCTTCGGCCTCAAGGCACAATCAACGATTCAATTATCCGCTCCAGAAAACGCTCCTTTGGTAAATATGAAATGAATGATCGCGCAGATGTTAATTGTTATGTCCTGTTTTTGGCAACAAGCTATGTCATGTGGCAGGTTTGACGCAGTTCGAAGCGGTTTTCGGAAGAGGATGCGCGTCAGGAAAAACACCGCATCCGGAAAAGTGCGAAACGGTTTTCCGACAGGATGCGCGTAAAATTAAACGGGTGAGCATATTTCGATCCAATGCAATCAAGCGGACATTTACACGGGCGGGCGGACTGGCGTAACGTGATCGCCCGTTTGGACCGAAGACGGATCGAGAGATGAGTCTGGAGCGTGATTTCAGTCAGATGCCGCCCTTCGAGGTCTGCGCCCCGGCGGAGCAGCGCATTCCCTTTGTCTTCAATTCACCCCATAGCGGACGCTGCTATCCACGTGCCTTTCTCGAAGCGTCGCGGCTCGACGGGGTAAGCATTCGCTATTCCGAGGATTGCTACGTGGACGAATTGTTCGCCGGCGTGGTGGGGCTCGGCGCGCCGATGCTGAAAGCCAATTTCCCGCGCGCCTTCCTCGACGTGAACCGGGAGGCCTATGAACTCGATCCGCGCATGTTCGCGGAGGCTCTGCCGCCCTTCATCAACAGCCAGTCGGCGCGCGTTGCAGGCGGTCTTGGCACCGTGCCGCGCCTGGTCGGGGAGGGGCAGACGATCTATCCGGGCCGCATCCCGCTCAAGGAGGCCTTCTATCGCATCGAGGAGCTTTACAAGCCCTATCACCGGACGCTCGATGCGCTGCTGCATGCCACGCGCGCGCGCTTCGGCTATGCGGTGCTGATCGATTGCCATTCCATGCCGGGGGGGCTGCGCGTCGGCGAGAGCGGTTCCCGCCCCGATTTCATCATCGGCGACCGCTTCGGGCGCTCGTGCTGCGAAAGACTCACCCACGCGGCTATCGCGCTTCTGGAGGAGATGGGCTATACGGTCGCGCACAACAAGCCCTATGCCGGCGGCTTCATCACCGAGCATTACGGGAGGCCCGCCATGGCCTGCCATGCGCTTCAGATCGAGATCAACCGAAGCCTCTACATGAACGAGCAGACGCTGGAGCGGCTGGCCGGTTTCGGAACGCTTTGCGCCGATCTCCACCGCTTCGCGAACGATCTCACATCCCTGCCTGACGATCTGTTCGTCGCACCGCCGCTTGCGGCGGAGTGAGGCGGATAAAAAAACCGCGTCCAAATCGTTCGGACGCGGTGAAAGTCTAGGGAGGAAATGCCCCGAAAGGCATCGACAGGAAAACCCGTCTGTTGTTTAAGCTATGCAGGAACGGCGCTTGCGTCAAGTAAAATAGCACTTTTTTTGAGCCGATTTTTTACTGCTCAATTTGTAGGCGGATTTGATCCGCCTTGCATGTGGAGTGGTCAGTTCGCGGGAACAGGAGAACGGGATTGCTGATAGACAAGGCATTTTTTCTTGAGGTGGCCGCGGCTGCGGCAGCGGAGACCTTGCCGCGTTTTCGGCAGGCAAATGCGGTGGACAACAAATACAGTGTCGGTTTCGATCCCGTGACCGAGGCCGACCGCTCGGCCGAGCGCGCGATCCGGGCCGTCATCGGCCGCAGCTTTCCCGATCACGGCATTCTCGGCGAGGAATACGGACCGGAGAACACCGACCGCAGCCACGTCTGGGTGATCGACCCGATCGACGGCACGCGGGCCTTCATCTCCGGCCTGCCGGTCTGGGGCACCCTGCTGGGCCTGACGGTGGAGGGCGATGCGCGCGCCGGCATGATGTCGCAGCCGTTCACCGGCGAACTGTTCTACAGCACCGGCGAGGGCGCCTGGCTGCTGCATGGCGGCGGGAAGGCGGAGCCGCGCCGGCTTTCCGTGCGCAAGGGTGCGGCGCTCGCCGATGCGACGCTGTTCACCACCACGCCGGCGATGTTCAAGGGGGAGAGCCGCAGGGGCTTCGACCGGCTGGAATCCGCCGTGCGCCTGTCGCGCTATGGCGTCGACTGCTATGCCTTCGCCATGCTGGCGGCCGGTTTCGTCGATATCGTCGTGGAGGCGGGCTTGCAGCCCTATGACATCGTGGCGCTGATCCCGATCATCGAGCAGGCAGGCGGCGTCGTTACCCGGCGCGACGGCGGCCCGGCGGAAACAGCCGGCGATATCGTCGCCGCCGCCTCGCCCGAACTGCACAGGGCGGCGCTGGATCTCCTCAATGGCTGATCGCCGCGTGGCCGATCATGCGCCGGACAGTTCAGGTTCCGTCGCCTTGGATGCCGTCGTGTCGGCTGAACCGGGTATGAAAGCGTCGAAGGCGGCCCAGAACTGCTCGCGGTAGAAATCGGCCTCCTGCAATATCTCGTGGCGTGCGCCGTCGATGGTGACGAGCGAGACATTGCGGGTGCGCGAGGCGAAACGCTCGGTCAAGGTGGTCGAGACGACACGGTCCGCCCCTGCCGCGACGATCAATATCGGAATGACGGGGTTTTCGAGAAAGTCGGGCCGGCTGACCCGGCGCGCGGTATGGAGTGCGCCCCATATCCAGCGCACCGTGGGTCCGCCGAGCGCCAGCGCGCTGTATTTGCGCACCATTTCCATATTGCGCATGTAGCGTGCGGGATCGCTGGTAAGTGAATTGCCGGCAAAGGGCCGCGCGGCGAGGTTCCTGCCGCCGGACGCATAGAGGCGGCCCAGTCCCAGAAGGCGCATGGAGGAGGTGATCCGCCGCGCCGTATCGTCGTTGAACGGCAATCCGCTCAATCCGAGGAAAGGCGCGCACAACACCATGCGGGTGATGCGCGAGGCGAGCCGGTTCAGCGAAGCGAGCGCGACGAGCGCCCCGGACGAATGAGCGAGCATATAAACGGGCGGCGGGCAGTCCGGCAGCACGATTTCGGTGAGAAAGCGGTCGAGATCGTCGCCGTAATCCTCGAAGCGGCGCACATAGCCGCGCAACGGATCGCGCAGGAGGCGGTGCGAGCCGCCCTGCCCGCGCCAGTCGAAGGTGGCGACGGCAAAGCCGCGCATGGCCAGTTCGTCGATCGTCTCGTAATATTTTTCGATGAATTCGTTGCGGCCCTGCAGGAGCACGACCGTGCCGCGCGGCGGGTGGCTGGAAGCCTTCAGAAGGGCATAGCGCAACGGCTTGCCGTTATGCGCCGTGAAATGTCCGGCCTCGATTCGCTCTGGCGCCGGATTCGCATCGGTTTCGAAAAGCAGTGCCGGCATCCGCTGCGAGACCTTTCATGTTGCGGACGGTTGTGTCCGTTCATGAAGATAATGCTTTAAAGGACGGAAAAAAAGGAACCGGAAGCTCGCGGACGAGCTTCCGGCAAAGGATCAGCGGAGGATCGGCCGGGGCAAGGGACGTTACCGCCGGCCTTTCCGTTCCGTGATCATTTCAGACAGGCGACCGTTACCGTATTCTCAATACCGGCCGGGGCGGCGTTCACCGAGGATACGGCCCGAAAAGGCGTCGATCATGACGATGACAGGGCGCCCGTCGGGACGGGTGGCGCGCACGAAGTAATTGCCGTGGTCGCGGCGGATATCGCCGACCAGATAGCCGCGGCTGCGCAGCATGCGGGCGACGTCACGCGGACCCACCGGTCCGCGATGACCCCAGTACGGGCCCGGCCGGGCGGGACCGCCCCAACCGGGCGGCGGCGGCGGAACATCCCGGCGCGGCGGGCGATAGCCGCCGTCGTCGTAATATTGCACCGGCATCAGCAGGCCATTTTCGGCTGCGAGCGCAGGCGCCGCGAAACCGGCTGCGGCGGTGGCAAGTGCGGCAAAAGCAAGAACAGCTTTTTTCATAAACCGTGTTTCCTTCAAATGACCTGTCCGCGACAGGTATGACGGGACATTAGTCCTGGACGGCTGAACGCTTGCCAAAGATGATGTTCATTTCGGGTTCATCGCCCGGCGTAATCCCCTGAATATCCTGTTTTCACGATCAGAAGTTGTTACGCGCGGAGACGCGGCGTGTAGGGGCGGTTCCGTGTTTCAAAGCGCAAAAAAGGCCTTGAAATGGAAAAACACCGTTCCCAGATTCAGTCTGCGGCCGCCCGAAGCGGGGCCGCCGGCACGAGAAATTCGCCAAACAGGGAATTTCGCCGCCAGTCATGCATTTGTCGCTCTGAAGGAGGGCTTAACCATGCGTCACGTTGATTTTTCTCCGCTCTATCGCTCCACCGTCGGCTTCGACCGGCTGTTCACCATGCTCGATTCGCTGGCCTCGCCCGAAGGCGGCCAGTCCTATCCGCCCTATAATATCGAGCGGACCGGCGAGAATACCTACCGCATCACAATGGCGGTGGCGGGCTTCTCGGAAAGCGAACTGGAGATAGAGGCCCATCGTAACCAGCTTACCGTCAAGGGCCAGAAGGCCGACGAAAGCGAGACCGAGACGGGCGAAGTGCTTTATCGCGGCATCGCCTCGCGCGCTTTCGAGCGCCGCTTCCAGCTCGCCGATTTCGTCGAGGTGGCGGGCGCGAGCCTCAAGAACGGCTTGCTGCACATCGATCTCAAGCGCGAAATTCCCGAGCAGATGAAGCCGCGCAAGATCGAGGTCACCAAGGCCGGCGCGGACGAGAGCCAGCAGATCGAGGCCAAAACGGCCCACTGATTGCCCATATAGGCATATGAATGGACGGCGCCCCTTGCGGGCGCCGTTTTCGCATCAGCCGACCAGATCAGCCAATCAGCGCTCCGAATCGATCCACTTCCTCTTCCGTATTGGCGAAGCTGGTGACGAAGCGGGCGAGGATTTCGCCCTCATCGATGCGATGGGCATCCGCGTGCGGCGGGTTCCAGTCGTGGAAAGCCACGCCGGCTTTTTGCAGCCGCTCGCAAGTCGCCTGCGGCATGACGGCGAAGACCTCATTGGCTTCCGGCTGCCATGCCAGTCTTATCTCGCTGGAGGCCTCGATATGGCGGGCCAGCCGGGCGGCGAGCGCGTTGGCGTGGCGGGCGAGGTCGAGCCACAGCCCACCCTCCAGATAAGCGTCGAACTGAGCGGCGATGAACCGCGTCTTGGAGAAGAGCTGCGCGGCGCGCTTGCGGATATAGGGCAGGTCCTTCGCCTGCGCCGGGTCCATGAAGACCAGCGCCTCGGCGCACCAGCAGCCGTTCTTTGTGCCGCCGAAGGAGACGATGTCCACGCCTTGCTTCCACGTCATTTCCGCTGGCGTCAGGCCGAGCGAGACCAGCGCATTGGCGAAGCGCGCGCCGTCCATGTGCAGCGGCAACCTGGCCTCGCGGCAGATGGCGGAGATGGCAGCGATCTGATCGGGCCGGTAGAGCGTGCCGACCTCGGTGGATTGGGTGATGCTGACCGCCATCGGCTGGCCGGCATGGATGAAGCCGGGGCTGAAGCGCTTCAGTTCGCGGGAGAGCAGTGTCGGGTCGATGCGGCCCAGCGCGCCGTCGACCGGATGCAGCCGCGCGCCACCGGTGAAATATTCCGGCGCGCCGCATTCGTCCTCGATCACATGCGCCTCGCGATGCACCAGTGACACGCCGCCCGGCCGGTTGACGCTGGCGAGCGCCAGCGAATTGGCCGCCGTCCCCGTGCCGACGAAGAACACCGCCACCTCGCGCTCGAAGATTTCGTTGAAACGCTGCTCCACGCGCTTGTCGAGCTCGCTCGCGCCATAGGCGGCCGCGAAGCCGCCGGCGTGGCGGGCGAGGCTTTCGGCGATTTTCGGATGGGCCCCGGCCCAGTTGTCGGACGCGAAATGCACGGTCTTCTCCATGAAAGTCTAAAGCATGTCGCGCAAAAGTGTGCAGCGGTTTTGCGATAACGACATGCGCAAAAACAAAGGGTAAAGCGCGCATAGCGATCGACAAGATCGCTATGCGTTTTACGGGAACGGACGCGAACACGCCCGGCAACCGGTCTATAGCGCATTTTTCATGCCGGGGGATATACCGCATCCGGTTTCCGTCCGCGCCGCGTGAGCCGCGCTAAACTGACGCATCGGGGCGTTCGCGCAATTTACGGCATTGTTTTCAGGTCCATGCGACATTTTCTTGCAGGAGAGTGCGCAAAAAATCGCGTTTCCATCTTGTGAGGGAATTTGAATTCTGTCATACCTAATTAGGACAGCAATACTGTCCAATTAGTGCGCTGCGCCACCGGAAAGAGTCCGGCGGCGACCGGCGCTTCGACCATGTCAGGAGGGATTCGGCGCTCTTGCAGCGGTGAATTCCGATTTCGCGCCCCGCGCGGGCCAAACGGAAGGGAATGACGATGACGCATTTGACGCCATCTGTATCGCATGTGGGTTCTCACAACGTACAGAACGGGACGATCAAGGCCGCCGCCCAGATTCCCGCCACGACTCCCGCCGAGCGAACGACGCGAAAAACCAAGGCCGCGCGAGCCGCAGGACTGCCGGCGGCGCAGGGTCTCTACAATCCGCGCAACGAGCATGACGCCTGCGGCGTCGGCTTCATCGCCCATATGAAGGGCGAGAAGTCGCACAGGATCGTCGAGGACGGCCTCAAGATGCTCGAAAACCTCACCCATCGCGGCGCGGTCGGCGCGGACCCGCTGATGGGCGACGGCGCGGGCATGCTGGTGCAGATTCCCGACCGATTCTTCCGCGAGGAAATGGCGCGGCAGGGCGTGGACCTGCCCGAACCCGGCTATTACGGCGTCGGCTATCTGTTCATGCCGCGCGACCCCGCCCTGCGCGCCCATATCGAGGATATCGTCAGGGAAGTGATCGCCGCCGAGGGCCAGCAGTTCATCGGCTTCCGCAAGGTGCCGGTTGACAATTCCTCGCTGTCCAAGGCCCCGGAGATCGCCGCCACCGAGCCTTACCATGTGCAGGTCTTCATCGGCCGCAGCGCATCGCTCGAAACCGACGAGGAGTTCGAGCGCCGCCTGTTCGTGCTGCGCAAGGTCATCTCCAACCGCATCTATCAGGAGACGGACGGCGAGGATAACGGCTTCTACGTCGTGTCCATGTCGGCGCGCACCGTGGTCTACAAGGGCATGTTCCTCGCCTATCAGGTCGGGGCCTATTACGCCGACCTCAAGGACCCGCGCTTCGAAAGCGCGGTGGCGCTGGTGCACCAGCGCTTCTCCACCAACACCTTCCCGTCGTGGAAGCTGGCGCATCCCTACCGCATGGTGGCGCATAACGGCGAGATCAACACGCTGCGCGGCAACGTCAACTGGATGGCGGCGCGGCAGGCCTCGGTCGATTCGGAGCTGTTCGGCAACGACATCTCCAAGCTGTGGCCGATCTCCTACGAAGGCCAGTCCGACACGGCCTGCTTCGACAACGCGCTCGAATTCCTCTATCAGGGCGGCTACAGCCTCGCCCATGCGATGATGATGCTGATCCCGGAAGCCTGGTCCGGCAACAAGCTGATGTCGGACGAGCGCCGCGCCTTCTACGAATATCACGCGGCGCTCATGGAGCCGTGGGACGGCCCCGCCGCCGTGGCCTTCACCGACGGCCGCCAGATCGGCGCGACGCTCGACCGCAACGGCCTGCGTCCCGCGCGCTATATCGTGACCGAGGACGATTTCGTCATCCTCGCCTCGGAAGCGGGCGTGCTGCCGGTCGAGGAAAGCAAGGTCGTCAAGAAGTGGCGTCTCCAGCCGGGCCGCATGCTGCTCATCGACATGGAGGAAGGCCGCATCGTCTCCGACGAGGAGATCAAGTCGCAGATCGCCCAGAAGCACCCCTACAAGAAGTGGCTGTCCAACACGCAGCTCATTCTGGAAGACCTCAATCCGGTCGAGCCGCGCGCGCTGCGCAAGGATGTGAGCCTGCTCGACCGCCAGCAGTCCTTCGGCTACACGCAGGAGGACACCAAGCTCTTGATGTCGCCCATGGCGACCACGGGTCAGGAGGCCATCGGCTCGATGGGCACCGACACGCCGATCTCGGCCATGTCGGACAAGTCGAAGCTGCTCTACACCTATTTCAAGCAGAATTTCGCGCAGGTGACGAACCCGCCCATCGACCCGATCCGCGAGGAGCTGGTGATGAGCCTCGTCTCCTTCATCGGCCCGCGCCCCAACATCTTCGACCTCGTCGGCACCTCGCGCCGCAAGCGGCTGGAAGTGCGCCAGCCGATCCTGACCAATGGCGATCTCGAAAAGATCCGCTCCATCGGCCATACGGAGGACCGCTTCGACACCAAGACGCTCGACATCACCTATGGCTCGGGCGAGGGCGCGGCGGGCATGCACGGGGCCATCGAGCGCCTGTGCGACCGCGCGGAAGCGGCGGTGCATGGCGGCTACAACATCGTCATCCTGTCCGACCGTCAGGTCGGGCCGGACCGCATCCCGATCCCGGCGCTGCTGGCGACGGCCGCCGTGCACCATCACCTGATCCGCAAGGGCCTGCGCACCTCGGTCGGGCTGGTGGTGGAATCGGGCGAGCCGCGCGAAGTGCATCATTTCTGCTGCCTCGCCGGCTACGGCGCGGAGGCGATCAACCCCTATCTCGCCTTCGACACGCTCTTGGACATGCATCGCCGCCGCGAATTCCCGCCGGAGGTGGACGAGGACGAGCTGGTCAAGCGCTATATCAAGTCCATCGGCAAGGGCATCCTCAAGGTCATGTCCAAGATGGGCATCTCGACCTACCAGTCCTATTGCGGCGCGCAGATTTTCGACGCGGTCGGCCTCAAGTCGGATTTCGTCGACAAGTTCTTCTTCGGCACGGCGACCACCATCGAGGGCGTCGGGCTGGACGAGATCGCCGAGGAGACGGTGCGCCGTCACCGCGACGCCTTCGGCAACGATCCGGTGCTTTTGACCTCGCTGGAAGTGGGCGGCGAATACGCCTACCGCATGCGCGGCGAGGCGCATCTGTGGAACCCGGACGCGGTGGCCAAGCTCCAGCACGCGGTGCGCACCTCCAACCCGGACACCTTCACCGAATACACCTCCATGCTCGACTCCCGGTCGGCCGAGGCGAAGACCATTCGCGGGTTGTTCGACATCCGCTTCGCCAAGGCGCGCGGCCTCAAGCCCGTCTCCATCGATCAGGTCGAGCCGGCGTCGGAGATCGTCAAGCGCTTCTCGACCGGGGCCATGTCCTTCGGCTCGATCAGCCGCGAGGCGCATACCACGCTCGCCCGCGCCATGAACGCCATCGGCGGCAAGTCCAACACCGGCGAGGGCGGCGAGGAGCCGGACCGCTTCTACCCGCTGCCGGACGGAACCGCCAACCCGGAGCGTTCGGCCATCAAGCAGGTGGCGTCGGGCCGCTTCGGCGTCACGACGGAATATCTCGTCAACGCCGACATGATCCAGATCAAGGTGGCGCAGGGCGCGAAGCCCGGCGAGGGCGGCCAGTTGCCCGGCCACAAGGTCGACGCGACCATCGCCAAGACCCGGCATTCGACGCCGGGCGTCGGCCTGATCTCGCCGCCGCCGCATCACGACATCTACTCGATCGAGGATCTGGCGCAGCTCATCTACGACCTCAAGAACGTCAATCCGGCCGCCGACATCTCGGTCAAGCTGGTGTCGGAAGTGGGCGTGGGCACGGTCGCGGCGGGCGTCGCCAAGGCGCGCGCCGACCACATCACCGTGTCGGGCTATGACGGCGGCACGGGCGCGTCGCCGCTGACCTCGCTCAAGCACGCCGGCTCCCCGTGGGAGATCGGCCTCGCCGAGACCCACCAGACGCTGGTGCTGAACGGGCTGCGCTCGCGCGTGGCGCTTCAGGTCGACGGCGGCTTGCGCACCGGCCGCGACGTGGTCATCGGCGCGTTGCTCGGCGCGGACGAGTTCGGCTTCTCCACCGCGCCGCTGATCGCGGCCGGCTGCATCATGATGCGCAAGTGCCACCTCAACACCTGCCCGGTGGGCGTGGCGACGCAGGACCCGGTGCTGCGCAAGCGCTTCAAGGGCGCGCCGGAGCACGTCATCAACTTCTTCTTCTATCTGGCGGAGGAGGTGCGAGCGCTCTTGGCCGAGATGGGCTTCACCAAGCTGGAGCAGATCATCGGCGAGACGGAGCTTCTGGAGCGTCAGGCGATGATCGAGCACTGGAAGGCGCGGGGCCTCGATTTCAGCCGCATCTTCCACAAGCCCGAGGCCGAGAAGCACGAGATCCACTGGACCGAGCGCCAGCATCACCCGATCGACGACATTCTCGACCGCAAGCTGATCGAGCTGGCGAAGCCGGCGCTGGAAGACCGCCAGCCGGTCAAGATCGACATCGACATCAAGAACGTCGACCGCTCCGCCGGCGCGATGCTGTCGGGCGAGGTGGCCAAGCGCTTCCGCCACAAGGGCCTGCCGGACGACACCATCGCCGTGACGCTCCGCGGCACGGCCGGCCAGTCTTTCGGCGCGTTCCTGGCGCGCGGCGTGTCCTTTGAACTGATCGGCGACGGCAACGACTATGTCGGCAAGGGCCTGTCGGGCGGCCGCATCGTGGTGCGCCCGCCGGAGGACACCCGCATCGTCGCCGAGGACTCCATCATCGTCGGCAACACCGTGCTCTACGGCGCGCTGGAAGGCGAGTGCTATTTCCGGGGCGTTGCGGGCGAGCGTTTCGCCGTGCGCAATTCCGGCGCGGTCACGGTGGTCGAGGGCGTGGGCGACCACGGCTGCGAATACATGACGGGCGGCGTTGTCGTGGTCATCGGCCAGACCGGGCGCAACTTCGCGGCCGGCATGTCGGGCGGCGTCGCCTATGTGCTGGACGAGGAAGGCGATTTCGCCCATCGCTGCAACATGGCGATGGTCGAGCTGGAGCCGGTGCCGGAAGAGGACGACATCCTCGAAAAGCTGCACCATCACGGCGGCGACCTCATGCACAAGGGGCGCGTCGACGTTTCGGCCAACATGACCCGGCACGACGAGGAGCGTCTGGCGCAGCTCATCGCCAACCATCTGCACTATACCGGCTCGGCGCGGGCCAAGGACATTCTCGACAATTGGGAGAGCTATCGCCCCAAATTCGTGAAGGTCATGCCCGTCGAATATCGCCGCGCTTTGGAAGAGATGGAGCGCATGCAGATCGGCGTCGCGGCTGAATAGGGACCGCACCCGGCCTTCGGGCCGGGCGTCCTCCGCCTTTTGGAAAAACCTGTCCCGACCGTCTGCGCGAGGCGCGGCGGCGGGGCGCTTCCGGCGAAGCGGGCCACAGGCTGGCCGCAGCCGAGAGGAGTATGAGAATGGGTAAGGTAACTGGTTTTCTGGAAATCGACCGGCAGGTGGCGAAGTACCAGCCGGCGTCGGACCGCATCCGGCATTTCCGCGAATTCACCCTGCCGATGACGGACGGCGAGATCCAGAAGCAGGCGGCGCGCTGCATGGATTGCGGCATTCCGTTCTGCCACGGCCCGACCGGCTGTCCGGTCCACAACCAGATCCCCGACTGGAACGATCTGGTCTATAACGACAATTGGGATCAGGCGATCCGCAACCTGCACCTGACCAACAATTTCCCGGAATTCACCGGCCGCATCTGTCCCGCCCCGTGCGAGGAGGCCTGCACGCTCAACCTCGAGGACATGCCGGTCGCCATCAAGACGGTCGAGCAGGCGCTGGGCGACAAGGCCTATGAGCTGGGCTATGTCGTGCCGCAGCCCGCCGCCAACAAGACCGGCAAGTCGGTGGCGATCATCGGCTCCGGCCCGGCCGGCCTCGCCGCCGCCCAGCAGCTCGCCCGCGCCGGCCACATGGTCGACGTCTACGAGCGCGAGAGCCGCCCCGGCGGGTTGCTGCGCTACGGCATCCCCGATTTCAAGATGGAGAAGCACCTGATCGATCGCCGCGTGGCGCAGATGGAGGGCGAGGGCGTGCGCTTCCTCTGCGGCGTCAATATCGGCGTCGACAAGCCGCTGCGCGGGCTGCTCGACACCTATGACGCGGTGCTTTATTGCGGCGGCTCCGAGACCCCGCGCCCGGCCGGCATTCCCGGCACGGAGCTGGAAGGCGTCCACGACGCCATGCCCTATCTGGTGCAGCAGAACCGCCGCGTCGGCCGCGAGAACATCGAATCCGTGGCCTGGGCCTCGGCCCCGATCCTGGCCGGCGGCAAGCATATCGTGGTGGTCGGCGGCGGCGACACGGCGTCCGACTGCGTCGGCACGGCGTTCCGTCAGGGCGCGGTCAACGTGACCCAGCTCGACATCCGCCCGCAGCCGCCGGAAAAGGAGGACAAGCTCAGCGTCTGGCCCTATTGGGCGACCAAGATGCGCACCTCCTCCAGCCAGGCCGAGGGCGCGTCGCGCGAGTTCCAGGTGGCGACGCTCGAATTCGTCGGCGAGGACGGCGTGCTCACCCATGTGAAATGCTGCCAGGTCGACGAGAGGCGCAAGCCGATCCCCGGCTCGGAATTCTTCATCAAGGCCGACTTGGCCTTCATCGCTATCGGTTTCGCGGGGCCAGCGGAGAACAGCGTGGTGAAGGAGCTGGGCGAAAAGCTCGACATCGCCACCGACCGGCGCGGCTCGAAATCGGTCAAGGCCAACGACCGCGACTACCGCACCAATGTCGAAAAGCTCTACGCCGCCGGCGACATCCGCCGCGGCCAGTCGCTGGTGGTCTGGGCGATCCGCGAGGGCCGTCAGGCGGCCCACGCCATCGACGCCGATCTGATGGGGAGCTCGGTTCTGCCGCGCTGATACAGCCTTGGAGCATTTCCAGCAAAACTGCGTAGCAGTTTCGCGTCAGGACAATGCGTAAAAACAAATAGATAGAGCGGTTCCACGATTCCGTTTAAACAGGAACCGCTCTATTCCCTCGCGTCGTCGTGGCGCGGCCACGAAAAATCATCGGCACGGCCGGGGGCGGGCTTGTCGTTGCGGTTCCCTTGCGGCGATGGCCGCGCGTAGGGCGCATTGCCGCCCAGAAGCACGCCGCTCTCGTCCCTGCCGAGGTCGCGCAGGCTGACCGGCGCGACGCGGTCCACTGGCTTCGAGAGATCGGGCTTGCCTGCCGCCGCCGGGGGCGCGTTCTCCGGTTTGCCGCCGAGCAGCGCGCGCAGCGGCTTTTCGGCATAGAAGGCCAGCTTGCGCTTGCCGGCCGAGGTGATGTTGATCCCGTCATTGCCGCGCAGCCGTGCGGTCTGGCCGTTGATGTCGAAGCCGGTCTGGGTGAAATTGCCGTCCTCGTCCACGAAGCCGTCCCACACATCGGCGAACTTCCCGCCCGCCTTTTCGACCGCGGCGCGGTCGAGCGCGTTGATGGCGAGCATGTCCTGCGACATGCCTTTCGGGCGGAAGGGCGGTTCGCCGATCCAGATCAGCGGATAGTGCCGCTCGTCGATTGCCTTGAGAAAACGCGCCACGCGCTTTTCGTATTCGGCAGTCCATTCCGGCGAACGCAGATCGAGGCTGTCGTCTTTCAGCGTTATCGCCTGCCGGTCGTTCGCGCCTAGCATCACCACAACGACGGCGGGCTTTTCGGCATCGAGTATCTTGCCGATGACAGCGGGCCAGTCGTAATGGTCGTCGCGCACGAAGCCGGACGAACCGCTGATGCTTCTTGCCACCGTCACGTCGGGGTCGGCGGCAAAGGTGGCCTCCAGCCCGTCGGCCAGTCCGTCCGCGATGAAGTCGCCGATCACCAATATCTTTCTGGCGTCGGGGTTTTTCTCCACCGCTTCGGCTTGCGGCCCCGCGGTGGCGGGCAATGCGGGACGCGGAGTCCGCAGGGTGGCCTTCGGCGGACGCTTCGGCCGGACCGGCTGCCGGCGCGGCCGTGGGGCTTCCGGACGGTAATAATCGTCGGGATATTGCGGCTGCACCTGACGCGGGCCGAAAAGCATATCGAAAATGGTGCGGTGACGCTGCTGTGCCGTGGCATCCACCATGCCCGGCAACAAAAGCGCCACAGCCGCCAGCAGAACGCCGGCGGCCTTCAGCATGGCCTTTATGCGGCTAGGCAAGGGCCTGAACTTATATAGGCATTCCTGACGCAAAACGGCTCCATTTTTGCTGGAAATGCTCTAGTGGAACGAATTTGACATTTGCTCCCGCGCCTGTATCGAACGGATGCGAATGTCGGAATCAGACCACTAGCGTCGGCGCAGGACGGCGAGGACTTCCTTGCTGGGATGCCCGTCCGGTTCCAGCCCGTTGCGCTGCTGGAAGGCGGTGATGGCCGCACGGGAGGTATCGCCGATCTTGCCGTCTATATTGCCGTCATAATAGCCGAGCGCCTTGAGATGGCTCTGCAATTCCTGCCGTTCGCTCATGGTGATCGGCGTATAGGGACGGTTCCAGTCGCGCCGCAGGCCCGGATAGCCGCTGATACGGTCCGCGAGCAAGGCCACCGAGAACGCATATTTGTCGGCATTGTTGTAGCGCTTGAGGACGAAAAAATTCTTGCCCATCAGGAAGGCCGGCCCCTTGCGGCCGTCCGGCACCTTGAGCACCACCCTTTCGTTCGGGTCGGGGAAGGGACGGCCATTGGCGCGCACGACACCGAGACGCTGCCATTCCGCCGCCGTGTGCGTGCCGGAGGGGAATTTGCCGCCTGCCGGCAGTATAACCTCATAACCCCATGTGCGCCCCGGCTGCCAGCCGTTGCGATGCAGCAGGTTTGCGGCGGTGCCGAGCGCGTCGGGAACCGAATTCCATATGTCGCGCCTGCCGGTGCCTTCCACGTCCACGGCATAGATCTGATAGCTGGTGGGAATGAACTGCGTATGGCCGAGCGCGCCGGCCCACGAGCCGGTGAGATGGCTCCGGTCGATATCGCCGGTCTGGAGAATCTTCATGGCGGCGATGAGCTGGGTACGGCCATATTTGGCGCGCTTCGGATCGGCGTAGGCGAGTGTCGCCAGCGAACGCACAGCGTCGCGCATAATATCGGGGCGCTTGAGCGCCTCGCCGTAATTGGTTTCCATCGACCAGATGGCGAGCAGTACGTTGCGGTCCACGCCGAAGCGCTGTTCGATGCGCTGCAGCCACGGTTTCCACTTGCGCGCCATGGCCTGCCCGGTGGCAACGGAATTCTCGTTGACCCGGTTGTCGATATAGCTCCAGATCGGCTCGTTGAATTCCGGCTGATAGCGTGCCTTTTGCAGGACGACCGGATCGGGTGCATCCACGCCGCGGAATGCGCGGTCGAAGGTGGAGGGCGTCACGCCGTTACTGATCGCGACGGGACGGAAACTCGCCACCCATTGGCGAAATCTGGCGTCGGCCAACGCGCTGCCCGTCGACAGGCCGACGGCGAAAACGGCCACTGCCAGCATGGCGGCCGCTCTGGTCTTCTGTTTCCGTGTGAATGGAAATCGCAGCATTCGCGTGCTTCCTTCAGGCTTCCTTTCGTGTCGGGTTCCTTCCGGCCTGCTGTATCGTAATCGATGTTATCGCGAATGCAGCCTGAAATCGACCCTGTCGAACGGTAAGATTAAGCACTCGAGGTTATAGAATAGTTTACCATGGTGTCGAAACGAGCAGGTCAGGCACAAATTGCGCATCAAGCCAGATTAAGGCAAGTTCATGCAATGTGATGGGCGCAACCGGCGGTTTTGCGGTTCCTTAATCAAAATGCCTTAATTGAACGTCAGATGTTCCAATGCGCTGTTCCTGAAACAGCTTTGATAAAAATCGAGGAGAGGAATGAGTTCGATCCGTAAAATCCGCAAGGCCGTCTTCCCCGTCGCGGGGCTTGGCACCCGCTTCCTTCCCGCCACCAAGTCCATCCCCAAGGAAATGCTGACCGTGGTGGACAAGCCGGTCATCCAGTATGTCGTCGACGAGGCGCGCGAGGCGGGGATCGAGAACCTGATTTTCGTCACAGGCCGCAACAAGTCGGTCATCGAGGACTATTTCGACGCGCAGGTCGAGCTTTATTCCACGCTCGCCGAGCGCGGCAAGATGGCCGAACTGGAGCATTTGCAGGATTTGCAGCCGCAGCCGGGCACGACCAGCTTCACCCGCCAGCAGGTTCCGCTCGGTCTCGGCCATGCGGTATGGTGCGCGCGCGAACTGGTGGGCGACGAGCCTTTCGCGCTGCTTCTGCCCGACATGGTCATGCAGTCGAAAAAGGGCTGCCTCGCCGAGATGGTCGCGCTCTACGAGCAGACCGGCGGCAACGTGATCGCCGTGCAGGAATGCGACCCGGCGGAAGCGCATAAATACGGCATCGTCGGCAAGGGCCAGGCGGTCGGTTCCGGCTTCGAGATCACGCAGATGGTGGAAAAGCCCGCCAAGGGCACCGCGCCGTCCAATCTCTACATCAATGGCCGTTACATATTGCAGCCGGAAATCTTCGAACTGCTGAGCAAGCAGGAAAAGGGCGCAGGCAACGAAATCCAGTTGACCGACGCCATGCTGAAACTGGCGGCGGCGCAGAAATTCTACGGCTTCAACTATCAGGGTCTGACCTTCGACTGCGGTTCCAAGGCCGGCTTCATCGAGGCCAATGTCGCCTTCGCCCTGTGGCGCAGCGATATCCGATCCTCGGTCGAGGGATCGATCGGCGATCTGCTCAGGACCGTCAAGCCGGCATAAACCGGCTTGTGGGCGCAGCCGGATTTCCAACCCCGCTTCGGAAACGAGGCGGGGTTTTTATCGCGAGCCGGTTACCGCTGTATCTTCAGGCCGACATAGATGCTGTTGGCGGTATATTCGCGGCTCGACACTTTGCTGGTCAGGAATTCGTGGCGCAGGCGCGTGTCGAGCCCCACATAGCGGCTGAACCAGTAGGTCGCGCCGAGCTGTGCACCGATCGTATAGTCCGTGCCGGTGCCGTCATTGTTCTGGCGGATGACGGTATCCACCTGTCCGTTCACGCTGAGGTCGGACCGTATCTGATGGACGATGCCGAGGCTCGCAATCTGCATCAGCGAGGCATTGATGCCGGGCGTGGTTGAGGGATCCACCAGCGTCTGGGCATAGAGTTTTACATCCGTGCCGCGCAGGGGCGACCAGTCGAGCGAGGCGCTGACGGAGGGTCCGCTCACGCTGTCGAGGCGATGATCGTCGCTGTTGACCCGCATGTAGCCGGCGGAAAATTCGCCCTTCAGCTTCTCGCTCATATCCACCATCACGCCGGCACGCAGGGCATATTGGTCGCCGCTGCGCTGATAGCCATTGCTGTCGAACCGGTCATCGAACATGCGCCGGCCGATTTCCGCTTCCACGAAAGGCTTCAAAGCCGGCGATATGGTGAAGCCGCCGCGCAGCTTCAGGTTGGCATAGGTGTTGTCGCGGCCCTTTTGGCTCACCGTGCCGCCCGAATCGAGTTTGGCGTCTCCATAGAGGTCATGTTCGAGGCCGCCGGTGATACTGCCGAAGAAAAGCCCCAGATCGCGTTCCACACCGAGGCTGCCGCTGAAATGATGCACCAGCGGCTGTTTCAGCGCACCGACGACACCGTTGGGGCTGGAGGCGTCCTCGCGCTGCAACTGGTAGCCGGCTTCGGCATTGACGGTGGTCTGGTCGGCGAGATCGAGGCGCAGCTTGCCGTCGATGTTGACCTGCGGCTGGGAAACACTCTGGCCGGCGATGGACTTGCTCATCGTGCCGCTGGCGTTGAGCGTCGCCTGATGCCGCCCCCAGTCGGACTGGGCATTGAGCTGCAGTGTGGTCTCGGAGAGCGTGGCGCTGGAACCGGTCGAACTGTTGTTTCCGTTGGAGGTTACGCGCAGGCCCTGCTCCAGCGACGGACGTAGGATGAAGGAGCCGGCGCGGATGCCGACCGGCGCGAAGGGATCGGCATCGGGCGTGACGGCGCGGCCCTGTTCGGGCAGTTGCCGCAGGTTTTCGCGCTGCACGCGGCCTGTATCGCCGCTATCGTCAGAGGTAATCGTGCCGACCCGCATGTTGTCGAGAGTGAGTACGCGCGGCCCGGTGCCCGCGGGGGCGGGGCTGTTCGAGGTAGCGGTCTTAGCTCCGGTGGCTGCTGCATCCGTTCCGCCAGCGGCCGGGTTCGCAGCTGTGTCGGGGTTCGTCGCGCCAGGATTCGGCGTGCGAAGATTTGGGGTGAACGCACCGCCGTCCGAATCATCCGCCGTGCCGCCCTGATCCTCCGTGCTGCCCTGTGCGGAACTGTCCGGCATGGCATTTTCCTGTCCGGCATTGCCCTGTCCAAAGCCATCCTGCCCGGAACTGTCCTGCCCTGAACTGTCCTGGCCGAGGGCGGGCGTCGTGGTGATAGTGGTCTGCGCGGCCGGCTTCTTGAGCAGGGGATCGTCCAGTATGCTGCTGCGCAGGCCTGTATCCTGCGCATATGCGGCAGGAACACCCGCCAACGCCACGCCCGCCAGCAGCAGGCATTGCAGCCCGCGGCCAAGAGACGTGAAAGCGCCGGACGGGGCGTGGGCTGAGGGCATGGACAGGGTGAACCGTTCGATTGTAATATGGTGGATGAACGGTAAAAACATATGGTTAATTTTTAGTTGCGAAGGCCGCTGCGGCCGCCCCTTTTACGCGCGGGACGGGGTGCCTATCTGCTTGTTTTCGCGCCATTCGCGGCCGTAACCGGGGCAACAAAAGCTTGGACAAGCCTGTTCAAAAAAGTTAACCCTTGCGCCCATGGAAAAGCTTGACCAAACCCCCATGCCGATCGATGCGAAAGCAGTGGTCGCTTCGGCGCTGCGCACTGTCAGAACCGAGAATGAAGGGCTCGCCGCCCTTGAAGCGGCGCTGAACGATGGCCTCGACGCCGCCTTCACGGAGGCAGTCCACCGCATCGCCTCCGCGAAAGGGCGGCTCGTCGTTACCGGCGTGGGCAAGAGCGGGCATATCGGCACCAAGCTCGCGGCGACTTTCGCCTCGACCGGCACGGCCTCGTTCTTCGTCCATTCGGCGGAAGCCAATCACGGCGATCTCGGCATGATCGGCCATGACGATGTGATTCTCGCGATTTCCTGGTCCGGCGAGACGGCGGAACTGAAGGGGATCGTCAATTATTCGCGGCGTTTCCGCATCCCGTTGATCGCGGTCACGTCACGCCGCGAATCGGCGCTCGGCCGCGCCGCCGATGTGGTGCTGCTGCTGCCGAAGACGGCCGAAGCTTGTCCGCATGGTCTTGCGCCCACCACGTCGACCATGATGCAGCTTGCCGTCGGCGACGCGCTGGCCATCGCTCTGCTGGAGGTGCGGGGCTTTACGCCCGGCGACTTCAAGACCTTCCATCCCGGCGGTTCATTGGGGGCGAGCCTCACCCATATCCGCGATATCATGCACCGCGGCGAGCGCCTGCCGCTGGTGGTGAGCGGCACGTCCCTGTCCGATGCCATGAAGGTGCTGGCGCAGAAGAGCTTCGGCTGCGTGGTGGTGGTGGACAGCGCTGGCCTGCTGGCGGGCATCGTTACTGACGGCGATATTTCCCGCAATCTGCACCGCGATTTGATGCAGCTTGCGGTGGACGACATCATGACGCGCAAGCCCAAGACCGTGGATCAGGACATGCTTGCCACCGCCGCGCTCAGCGCTATCAATGAAAACCATATCGGCGCGCTGATCGTGGTCGAGAACGGCCGCCCCATCGGGCTGGTGCATTTCCACGATCTGCTGCGGATCGGGGCGGCTTAGGGCCGGGAGCAGGGGAGTATGTATTGGCTGCGGGCGGCCCGACCGGCCGTTTCGCCCTACTGCCCGACCTCGATCTCCAGCGTCACCGGATCGAAGGCTACGACGCGCACTTCCGTGCCAGCGGGCAGGTCCGGGCCCTTCACGCGCCATGTCGTGTCGTTGATGCGGATGCGGCCGTGGCCATTCACGATGGCTTCGGTCAGCGTCGCGCGCTGGCCGACGAGCTGTTCGCCGCGCCGGTTGAGCAGCGGCTCGTCCTGTCGCGCGGTCGTGCCGAAGACGCGGCGTCCGACCAGCACGAAGATGACGGCGAGGACCAGAAAAACGATGGTCTGTACCTGCCAGCCGAAGCCCGCGCCGGACCCGAACAGGAAGGCCGTGCCGCCCGTTACCAGCGCCGCCAGGCCGATCCAGACGAAGAAGAAGCCGGGGGCGAGGATTTCCAGAATGAGCAGGACGAGCCCCAGAACCAGCCAGTTCCAGATTCCAAGTTCGGCGAGATAGCCGGCGATCATGGCACGTCAGCCGCGGCTGACGGGCGGCACGCCGCGCGGGCGGGCGCCAGCCGGCGATTGCGGCGCGGGATCGGACGGGCTGTCGCCGAACACCTCGCGCGCGATCGCGCCGATACCGCTCAGCGATCCGATGAGCGAACTTGCCTCGAGCGGCATCAGCACGATCTTCTGGTTCTTGGCGCTCGCTATATTGCCGAGCGCCTCGGTATATTTCTGCGCCACGAAATAGTTGAGCGCCTGCACATTGCCGCTCGCGACGGCATCCGAAACCAGTGTGGTGGCCTTGGCTTCCGCCGCTGCGAGGCGCTCGCGGGCCTCAGCTTCGCGCTTGGCGGCTTCGAGCTTGCCTTCCGCTTCGAGAATCTGCGACTGTTTCTGGCCTTCCGCGCGCAGAATCTGGGCATTGCGGTCGCCTTCGGCTTCGAGAATCTGGGCGCGCTTGTCGCGCTCGGCCTTCATCTGCCGGGCCATGGAGGCCACGATGTCCTCGGGCGGATTGATATCCTTGATCTCCACGCGCGTCATCTTGATGCCCCATGGGTGCGCGGCCTCGTCCACCACGCGCAGCAGGCGGTCATTGATGGCGTCGCGGTTGGAGAGCAGTTCGTCGAGGTCCATCGAACCCATGACGGTGCGGATATTGGTCATGGTGAGATTGAGGATCGCATATTGCAGGTTGGCGACCTGATAGGCGGCCTGCGCGGCGTTCAACACCTGATAGAAGGCGACGCCGTCGACGCCGACAATGGCGTTGTCGCGGGTAATCACCTCCTGCGTCGGCACGTCCAGCACCTGTTCCATCATGTTGAGCCGCGCGCCGATGCGGTCGAAGAAGGGCACGATCAGGCTGAGGCCCGGCATGAGCGTGCGCGTATAGCGGCCGAAACGCTCCACCGTATAGTTATAGCCCTGCGGCACGGTCTTGATGCCGGCGAAGATTGCCACCAGAACCAGCGCGGCCAGAATAAGCAGGGTGATGTCGAAGCCGGTCATTGTTTCTCCTTGCATCGTCAGTGCAATAGGGCAGCAGTGCGTAACTCTAGCACATATGGGACGCACCGCCCCGAAATTACAACCAGCCCATCAGTTCGCGCCGCACCAGCATTTCGATGACGCGCATGCCGTCCTCGCTGTCGTTGAGGCAGGGGATATGGCTGAAATTCTTGCCGCCGGCTTCGTGGAAGGCGTGAGCGGCTTCGTTGCCGATCTCATCCACGGTCTCCAGACAGTCCGACACGAAGCCGGGATTGAGCACGGCCAGCGACTTGACGCCCTCCTTGGCAAGGCTTTCCACGGTTTCGTCCGTATAGGGTTGCAGCCATTCCTCCGGGCCGAAGCGCGACTGGAAGGTGGTGCGGAAGCGTTTTTCGTCGAGGCCGAGCCGCGCGCGCAACAGGCGCGAGGTTTCAAGGCATTGCTCCGGGTAGGGGTCTCCCTTGACGGCATAGCTTTTCGGAATGCCGTGATAGGAGGCGAGGATCACTTCCGGCTCGAAATCCAGCGTCGCCAGATGCTTCTCGATGGAACTTGCCAGCGCCTCGATATAGACCGGCTCGCTCTCATAGGACGGTACGATGCGCACCGCCGGCATGAAGCGCTGCTCCATCAACACCTCGAAGAACTTGTCGTTCACGGTGGCGGTGGTGGTGGCCGAATATTGCGGATAGAGCGGAAACATCACGATCCGCTCGCAGCCCTGCCGCAGAAGACGGTCGGTAACGGCGCCGATGCAAGGCTCACCGTAGCGCATGGCCCATTCCACCACCACATTCGGATGGTCGGACAGGGCTTCGGCCAGCTTTTCCCCCTGCGCGCGGGTATAGGTGCGCAGCGGCGATTCGTTGCGCTCGCGGTTCCAGATGCGGTCGTAGAGCTTGCCCGAACGCCGCGGGCGTGTGTTCAGCACGATGCCGTAAAGGATCGGATACCAGAACAGCCGCGACCATTCGATCACGCGCCGGTCGGAGAGGAATTCGGCCAGATAACGCCGCATCGGCCAGTAGCTGGTGCCGTCCGGCGTGCCGAGATTGACCAGCAGCACGCCGATTTTCGGCTGTTTCGCCCCTGTCTTGTCCGTTCCATCCATCTTCCGACTCCTGTTTCACCGGAAAACTAGACAAAACCGGACAAATTACAATACGGCCAGTGATGCCGTATCAGCCCGCCGAGCGGCGGGTGAGCGAGAAGCGTGCGCCGGAGGATGCGGTGCAGTTGAGCTGCGATGGCGAGACGAGCGCGCAATTCACCTTCGAGGCGGTGCCGCGCACGATGGAGCGCATATCGATCTGGACAAGCTGCGGCGACTGGTAGCGATAGGTGCCCTCGGCCAGCTTTTCGTTGGTGTCGGCAGTACGGGTTTCGAACGCGCCGCCATTGAAGGAGGAGATGATGCCGTTGGCATCGACCCACTTGCCCTCGATGCCGGAAGACTGGCGGGAGACGACCGGGACATTGCCGCCCGGTCCGCTCGTTTCGCAGGCTGCCAGCGCCAGCGCCATGATTGCAAGCGGGCCGATGATGCGGAAGCGTTTCATGTCCATATTCTCCCTTGTAATCCGAACTTGTAATTCGAAATCTGGCCCCGCGCCCCGTTTCAGACATATCCGCCCCGCGGGAACGGATTTTCAGGAAAGGATACACGGGCAATATGCAGATGTGATGTATGGAAATTTACACGAAAACAAGTCCTCTTTACCACGAATGCGCGAATGTTGCGAAACTGCCGCATTGGCGCGGCAGCCCGTTTCAACGTACCAGAATCGTTTCAGCGCACCAGAATATTGCGGAACTGCCACGGGTCCTTCCGGTCGAGGTCTTCCGGGAAGAGATGCCCGCGGCCGTCCAGCGGCGTCCAGTCGGTATAATAGCCCTTGACCGCGCCCAGATATTGCATCTGTACGTCGAGGCAGCGGCGGTAATCCATCTCGTCGGTCTCGACGATGCCGCTCTGCGGGTTTTCCAGCGCCCAGACCATGCCCGCCAATACGGCGGAGGATACCTGCAATCCGGTCGCGTTCTGGTATGGGGCGAGCTTGCGCGCCTCCTCCACCGTCAATTGCGAACCGTACCAGTAGGCGTTGCGGTCGTGGCCATAGAGCAGCACGCCAAGCTCGTCCGAACCGTCGAGAATTTCCGATTCGTCCAGCACATGCTGGACCGGCTGGGCCTTTCCGCCCGCGCCGAACATTTCGTCCAGCGACAATATGGCGTCGTTGCTGGGGTGGTAGGCGTAGTGGCAGGTGGGACGGTAGTCTAGCTTGCCCTTCCTGTCGCGCAGCGTGAAGAAATCGGCGATGGAGATCGCTTCGTTGTGCGTGACCAAAAGGCCGTATTGCGCGCCGAGCGTCGGGCACCAGGTGCGGATGCGGGTATTGCCGCCCGGCTGTTCGAGGAAGATCGCCGCCTTGCAACCCTTCTTGTGCTTGCGCGCGTTCTTCGGCTTCCATTTCTCATGGCTGCCCCAGCCGAGTTCGGCCGGCTGCAAGCCTTCGGCAATGAAACCCTCCACCGACCATGTGTTCCAGAAGCTGCCGAAGGGCTTCGGCGTTTTGGCCCGCTGCGTGTCGCGTTCGGCGATATGGATGCCCTTGACGCCTGCCTTCTTCATCAGTTTCGCCCAGCCGTGACGATCGTCGGCGGCGGGTTCGGTGAAGTCGAGCTTCAATCCGGCGGCGAGATCGACCAGCGCCTTCTTGACGAACCACGACACCATGCCCGGATTGGCGCCGCAGCAGGACACGGCGGTCGGCCCGCCGGGGCTTCTGCGCTTTTCGGCGCGGACCGCCTCGCGCAGGGCGTAATTGGTGCGCGATTCGTTGTCCGCCTCCGTGTCGAAATAGAAGCCGAGCCACGGTTCCACCACGGTATCGATATAGAGCGCCCCATGCGCACGGGCAAAGCGCATCAGTTCGAGCGAACCGGTATCGATGGAAAGATTGACCACGAAGGGCTGGCCTTTGGCGCCGTGGAGCAGGGGGCCGAGCACATCCCTGTAATTGTCGCGCGTGATCGATTCCTTGACGAAGCGGATGCCCTTTTCGTCGAGGATGGCGCGGTTCCTGTCATCGGGATCGATCACCACCATGCGCGACGGGTCGAATTTGAAATGGCGTTCGATCAGCGGCAGGGTACCGCGCCCGATCGACCCGAAGCCGATCATGATGACGGGACCGGTAATTTCGCCATAGACTTGCCATTTCGTTTTCGCCATTTTCTTCCTCTTGCCTGAACTGCGATGGGTAGGGGCCGTCATCCGGCAACCCGACCGGGGGCAAGATAACACAAGTTTGTGAAAAGAAGAAAACGCCGCAAGCCTATGAGATGAATGGAGGTTTAACGCGCATCCCGAAAAGTGCGAAGCGGTTTTCGAATAAGATGCGCGCCAGGCAAAAGATGGCATCCCGAAAAGTGCAAAGCGGTTTTCGGATAAGATGCGCGTCGGGTATTCGATACCGTTTATGATTCCACGAGTTTCGCGCGGATCATGCCGCGCAGCGAATTGCCGACAAGGAGATTGCGCGCGGTTTTCAGCGTATCCACGGAAACCACGCCCTCGGTGGCGATCCCCTTTTGCAGGATTTCGCGTCGCAGCACGCCGTCAAGCAGGCCGCAGGCAAGCGCGGGCGTGGTGCAGGCGGCGCCGCCCGTATCGAGAAAAATCGAGGTAATGGTGCCCTCGCAGACCTCGCCGCGGTCATTGAGCAGGATGACTTCGTCCACTTCCGAGGGCGAATATTCCTCGCGTGCGGCGAGATAGGCCGCCCGCCGCGTGGTCTTGTGTCTCAGCAGCGGATCGGCGTGGTCGAGCCGCGTGCGGGCGACGGCGATGCGCCAGACCGTTTGCGGCGGCAGCGGCTGATAGGGCATGGCGGAAACGGCGGCGAGCCCGTCAGGGGAAAGCGTGAGGCGCAGCTTCAGCGCCTGTTCACCCGCGCCCGCTTCCTCGACCTGCCGGCGGACCGCCGCCATATCGCAGGAGAAACCAAGTTCCCGAGCGGAATTTTCCAGCCGGTCCATGTGCAGGTCGAAGCGCAGGACGCCGCACAGGGGCTCCCAGCGCATGGTTTCGATCAGTTCGTAATCCGGCCCGGCGGCGCCGGCCTCCGGCCCGTCGCGAACCGCGCTTTCAGAAGACATTCCTCATACTCCGCTTGCGCCGTGGAATCGAAGACCACGCCTCCGCCCACATTGAAGATCGCACGATTTCCATCGAGAAGCGAGATCGTGCGGATGGCGACGTTGAAGCGCATCCGACCGCCCGGCGCGATCCAGCCGAGCGCGCCGCAATAGACGTCGCGTGGACCGCTCTCCAGCCGGCGCAGGATTTCCATGGCGCTGATCTTCGGCGCGCCGGTGATCGAGCCGCAGGGAAACAGGGCGGCGAAGAGCGCGCGCAGCGTTGTTCTGTCCTTCAGCCGCGCCCGCACCCGGCTCACCATCTGGTGCACGGTGGCATAGGATTCGACGCGGAACAGTTCCGGCACATCGAGCGAACCCACCCGGCTTATGAGCGATATGTCGTTGCGCAATAAGTCAACGATCATACGGTTTTCTGCCTGATTCTTCGGATCCTGCATCAGGAAAAGCCGGTTCGCCTCATCCTCCTGCCGCGTCGCGCCGCGCGGCATGGTGCCCTTCATCGGCCGCGTCTCGATCCAGCCGTTATCATCCACCTCGAAGAAAAGTTCCGGCGAGCGCGACAGCACCACCGGCCCGCCGAGATCGCAGAACGCGGCATAACGCACCGGCTGGCGGCGGCTCAATTCATCGAAGAGGGCCAGCGGATCGCCGCCCCACTGCGCATGAACGGGAAAAGTCAGATTGCCCTGATAGCAGTCGCCTTCGGCGAGATGCCGGTGCAACTGCTCGAAACGCGGGCGGTAATCCTCGAACGACCATGCGGCGGTGGCATCGCGCAGGAAACCGTCGCCGCGCGGATGCAGTGTCGCGTCCGAGGGGCCGTCGAAAACCCCGAAGTTCAGGAGCGGTGCCTGCCGGTTTTCCGGCAGCAGGGGACGCAGTTTCGGCTCCAGAAGATAGCCCGCCTCATAAGAAAGGTAGCCGGCCAGCCATTTGCCTTCCTCATGGGCGCGCTGCATCGCTTCCCATGCCGGTCCGAAATCTTCCGGGTCGTCGGCGCGGATGATGCATGACGGCGCCGCGAAGAGCACATCGCGGCCCGCCATGTCGTCACGGAACAGGATGAGCGGCGCATTTCCCGCTTCCCCCATCGCGGGCTCAAGCCTCCATGGCTTCCAGTTCGTCGATGATGCCCTCGATCACCGACAGGCCCTTGGCCCAGAAGCCCGGATCGGAGGCATCGAGGCCGAACGGGGCCAGAAGCTCTTTGTGGTGCTTGGTGCCGCCCGCCTTCAGCATGTCGAAATATTTCTGCTGAAAGCCTTTTTCCGAGTTTTGGTAGACCGCGTAGAGCGAGTTCACCAGACAGTCGCCGAAGGCATAGGCATAGACATAGAACGGCGAATGGATGAAATGCGGGATATAGGTCCAGAAGGTTTCATAACCCGGATTGAGATGCACCGCGTCGCCAAGGCTTTCGCGCTGCACGTCCATCCAGATTTCGCCGATGCGCTCGGCGGTGAGCTCGCCTTCGCGGCGCTCGGTGTGGACGCGGCGCTCGAACTGGTAGAAGGCGATCTGGCGCACCACCGTGTTGATCATGTCTTCGGCCTTCTGTGCCAGCATGGCCTTGCGCTCGCGCTTGCCCTTCGTCTGGGCGAGAAGCGAGCGGAAGGTCAGCATTTCGCCGAAAACGGAGGCTGTTTCGGCCAGCGTCAGCGGCGTGCCGGCCATCAGCGCGCCCTGTCCGCCGGCCAGCACCTGATGCACGCCGTGGCCCAGTTCATGTGCCAGCGTCATCACGTCGCGCGGCTTGCCCATATAGTTGAGGAGCACGTAAGGGTGCGCCGAAGGCACGGTCGGATGGGCGAAGGCGCCGGGCGCCTTGCCTGGACGGGCGGGGGCGTCGATCCAGTTCTTTTCGAAGAATTTTTTGGCGATCTCGGCCATTTCCGGCGCGAAGCCGCCATAGGCCGAAAGCACGGTCTCGCGCGCCTGGTCCCACGGAATCAGCGCCTGAGGCGTTTCCGGCAGCGGCGCGTTGCGGTCCCAGTTTTCGAGCTTTTCGAGGCCGAGCCACTTGGCCTTCAGCGCATAATAGCGGTGGGACAGGCGCGGATAAGCATTCTCGACGGCGCTCGCCAGCGCGTCCACCACCTCACGCTCGACGCGGTTGGCAAGGTGACGGTTGTCGGCGATGTCCTTGAAGCCGCGCCAGCGGTCGGAAATTTCCTTGTCCTTGGCCAGTGTGTTGGTGATCAGCGTGAAGGTGCGCAGGTTGGCGCCGAAGGTTTTCGCCAGCGCCTCGGATGCCTTTTTGCGTAGCGCGCCGTCAGCGTCCTGCAGCAGGTTGAGCGTCTGCTCGATGGCCAGTTCCTCGCCGTCCACATCGAACCGCAGCCCGGCAATGGTTTCATCGAACAGCCGGTTCCATGCGCTGTAGCCGGTGACGGACTTCTCGTGGAAAAGCTGCTCCAGCCTGTCATCGAGCTGATAAGGCTTGTCGAGCCTGAGGTCGGTCAGCCATGGGCGGTAATGGCCGATGGCGGCATTGGTGTCCATGGCCGTTTCCAGCACGGCATCGTCGATGCGGTTGAGTTCGAGGCTGAAGAAGATCAGATGCGTGCTGGCGTCGGTCAGCTTCTGCTGCACGTCACCGAAAAGCTTCATGCGCTTCGGATCGGTCGTGTCGCCGTAATAATAGAGGCCGGCATAGGAGCCGATGCGGCCCATCAGTTCGTCCAGCGCCTCGAATTCCTTTATGGCCTCTGCGAAGCGGCCGCCCTGCGGCTTCGCCGCTTCCTCACCGAGCTTGCCCTTCCAGCGTTCCTCGAAGGTTCTGGAATCCTGCATTGCCTTTTCGATATCCCGGCTCAGTTCCGGGCCGTCCGGCGAGGGATAGAGATCGGCAAGGTTCCATTCGGGCAGGCGACCGAGATCGGCCTTGCCCGCGGCTGCGGTATCGGCGGAGGCATGGGCAGGGAAGGCGGGCGCAAAACTGCCGGAAATGGCCGCGGACGGGATGATGTGTGAAAAACGGGTCATGAACTTCTCCTGTCGCCCCTCTCTTCGCGCCGTCCTTTTCGCATGTCTTTCGAGGATCGCCAAGAGGCGGAACGGGCAAGTGCCAACCGGCACGCTTCGGTCCCCGCGGCGCGCGATTTATTTCCGAAGGTGCGAAAACTGTTATTTCCGAACGGGTGAAAACTGGCGATATCCTTCTTTTGCCGCTTGCATTGGAGCGCGGCGTGGCGCCAGATTAACATATGCTCAGGAGATGGGTTTCTTAAATGAATGGATGTTCCAGCGGTGCGGGCGTGAAGGCGCAGGCCGGCGATGGTCGTTTCCGCGATGACCGGCGATGAGCCCGCGTGTTCTCATAGCGGATGACGATCCGGCGCAGCGGCGCCATATAGAGGCGGTCGTGCTGCGGCTCGGTTACCGCACCATTCTGGCCGATGGCGGCGTGGGCGCGCTCGGCTTCGCGACGCAGCGCAAGGACATCGCGCTGATTCTGCTCGACCTCGCAATGCCCGACATGGACGGGCTCACGGTGCTGGCGCGCATGCGCGAGGCGGGTGTTGCCACGCCGGTGATCGCGCTGGCGCGGGAAGGGGAACTGGCGGGCGCCATGCAGGCGGTGCGGCTGGGCGCGCTCGACTTCGTGACGCGACCGGCCTCGGCTGAACGGCTCCAGCTTTCCGTCGCCAACGCCCTCAAGCTCGACACGCTGGCGCGCGAGGTCCGGCGCGGACGCTCGCTGCGCTCGCATCTGTCGCTTGCGGATTTTACCGCGCGCAGCCCGGATATGGAGCGGGTGCTGATCGGCGCCCGGCGGGCGGCGCCGCTCGATGCGCCGTTGCTTATCGAAGGCGAGCCGGGCACCGGAAAGGAAGCGCTGGCGCGGGCGGTCTGCGCCGCGAGCGTGCGTGCGCACGGCCCCTTCGTCACGGTAGATTGCCGCGCGCTGACGGCGGAGAATGCCGACCGGGTTCTGTTCGGCACCGGCAAGGACGGGGCGGCTGGCAAGCTTTCGACAGCCGGAGGCGGCACGCTCTTTCTCAACGAGGTTGGCGCGCTTCCCCGCGCTATACAGGGAAGGCTACTCACCGCCCTGCAACCGGGGTCGTGTGGAGCCCGTGTCATGGCTTCCTCCACCGTTCCGCTTTCGCATATGGTCGATACGGGCCAGTTCCATGCCGGGCTGGCACGGCTGCTCGGTTCGTTTTCGCTGGCCGTGCCGCCGCTGCGCGATCGTGTCGAGGACATTTCGCAACTGGTTCACCATTTCACGATGCGCTATGCGGCCGAGGAACGGCGCAGCCATATCGCCGGGGTTGCGCCGCAGGTGACGGAGCGGCTGAAGACCTGCCGCTGGCCGGGCAATGTGCGTGAACTGAAGAACGCGGTCTTCCGCGCCGTGCTTCTGTGCGACGGGCGCGAACTGACCATGACGGATTTCCCCGAACTGGCACATGAACAAGGCGGCTGGGTGCAGGGCGCTTCCGGGAATGGGATGATACTGCCGGCGCAGCGGATCGCCGGCGGCGCCGTTCGGGCCGCGGAGGCGGGTGCGGGACTGATTCCGGGCATCGATGCCGATGGTGAGGTGCGTACGCTTGCCTCTGCCGAAGAAGAAATAATCCGTTTCGCCATGGCGCATTACGACGGGCAGATCAGTGCGGTCGCGCGCCGGCTCGGCATCGGGCGCACGACGCTTTACCGCAAGCTGAAGGAATATGGCATTGATGCGGCGGCGGCTCCGAACGGGCAGGTGAAAAACGCGGCGGACTTGCCGGTCGGCGGTCCGCAATCCGCTGCCATGAATGATCATAATCGTAAATTATTGAATTTTCGTCGTTTATAATTGCAACGTCGTCGGCGTTCGGGCTACGAACGCCACGGAAAGTCTGTTAATAGTTTTTTTACCACAATGAAAATAGATGCGTGACTGTGTCTTTTTTGCCATGGTGTTTCCGCATTTGTTGTTCACTAAGCTGTGATTAACCAATCCATCCGACAATCGGTTGCGCCGGTATTCGGGAAAGAATCCGCCCCGGCAAGCAGGGCCGGAGCGCCTCGGAAGCGGACGAAACGATAAAGCGATACGACTCGATGAACAGCATGTGGATCCTGACAAGGGGCCTGAAAGCCGGTTTCGCGAAGCTGCAGGCGCAAGCACGGCAGGCCGTACATGTCCGTCCGTTCGTTTCGCTCTGCCTTGCCGTTGCCGCGCTCATGCTGGCATTCTTTCCGTCGCAGGCTTCGGCCGAAACCCGTGCCCTCAAACTCTATTACATCCATACCGGCGAAAAGGCCGAGATCGCTTTCAAGAGGAACGGGCGCTACCTGCCCGACGGTCTGAAGCGTCTCAACGTGTTCCTGCGCGACTGGCGCCATAACGAGCCGACCCGCATGGATCCGCGCCTGTTCGACCTTATCTGGCAGGTCTATCGCGCTTCGGGATCGCATGACTATATCCATGTCGTTTCCGCCTATCGCTCGCCGGCTACCAACGCCTTCCTGCGCTCCACCACGCGCGGCGTCGCCAAGAAGAGCCAGCACATGCTCGGCCATGCGATGGACTTCTTCATCCCCGGCGTTCCGCTTTCCCGGCTGCGCGCCATCGGCATGCGCTTCCAGATTGGCGGCGTCGGCTATTATCCGCGTTCCGGCTCGCCCTTCGTGCATATGGATGTCGGCAATGTGCGCCACTGGCCGCGCATGAGCCGGCGCGAACTGCTCGCGCTGTTCCCGGACGGCAAGACCGTGCATATTCCAAGCGACGGTAAGCCGTTGCCGGGCTACGAGGCGGCGCTCGCCATGGTCGAGCGCAACCGTGCTGCTTCCGGGGCCGGCGTCATGGTTGCCGGCAACACGTCTTCTCCGCGCCGTAAGTCCTTGCTGGCCGCGCTTTTCGGCGGCGGGGGAGCGGACGAGGCGGAGGACAACAGCGACGAGGGCGGCAGCGCTCCCGCTCCGCGTGCCGACCGCGCGATTCCGGTCAGGCAAGCGCCGGCGACGGTTCCCCAGCAGCGCGCCGCGCCGAATGAACCGCTGGTCGCCGCGCTGCCCGCGCGCGACGCGCCGGTGCCGATGCAGGCGCCGCGGCCCGATGTCGGTCTCGACGATCAGGCACCGGCTGCGGCTCCGGTGACCGCTCTCGCCAATATCCCGATCCCGGCGCGCAAGCCCTTGATGCCGGGGCAGGACCCGGTGGCGCTCGCTTCGGCCGATCAGCCTGCGGAGGAAGGCATACCGCTTGCGATGAACGGCTTCGTGCCGATCCCGACCGCGCGTCCCGATCAGAACGGCGGCGAACGTGCCCTCGCGGCGGCGATCGTTCCCGCGCCGCGTCCCGAGCTTCCGGATGAACAGAACAATGCGCCGGCGCCGGATCCGATCGCCGCGTTGGTCAACAGCCAGCAGCAAACCGCCGGCGTCGCGCCCGCGAACGAAGGGGCGGTCGCGCAAGCGCCGCAACTGGCGATGGTCTCGGCGAAGGACAGCGGTAAGGATGCGGGCGGAGAACTGATCGCGCCGCCGCCTGACGATCATTACGATATCGCCGCGCGGCTCAATCCGGCTCCGGCGACGCGGACGCCCGCCAGCCGTGGCCACGCGCTATCGGTGGGCCGTTCCGTCGATACCGGCGTACGTACCACGGCCAAGAGCGGGCGCTATGCCGTGAGGGCCGCCGCCAGACCGCGCGCCGTGCTGCGGCCCGCCGCGATACCGGCCTCCGAAGTTGCCATGTCGGCGGAGCCGGTGGCGCGTAACGTGCCGGCCACGAATCCGGTGCTGCGCAACGAGGCGCTGCGTTCCGCTCCGACGATGGTTTACACGGCCGGTTTCCAGCGCGGCGATCTGCCGAGCGCGCGCGCCGACAAATTCACCGGCAATGCCGTCACATTCCTGACGGTGGCGAAGTTCACCGCCACCAACTGATCGGAAATATTGTCAGGCCAGCTTTGCCGCTTCGGCGGCGAGTTTCGTGATGCCGCCCCAGTCGCCCGCTTCCAGCAATTCCTTCGGCGCCACCCATGAACCGCCGACGCAGACCACGTTCGGCAGGGAAAGATAGGCTTTGGCGTTGGCGAGGCTTATACCTCCGGTCGGGCAGAAGAAGGTGCCGGCGAGCGGCGAGGCCATCGCCTTGAGGAAGGACGCGCCGCCGGCTTGCTCGGCGGGGAAGAATTTCAGATAGGTATAGCCTTCCTCGCGCAGGGCGAGCATCTCCCCCGGCGTGATGGCGGCCGGCAGCAGCGGCACTGCGCTGTCATTGGCGGCGTCGATGATCTGCCGGGTCGCGCCGGGGCTGACGATGAAGCGCGCGCCGGCCTTCGCCGCTTCGTCATACTGTTTCGCGTTGAGGATGGTGCCCGCGCCGACGATTGCCTCCGGCACCTCCTGCGCCACCGCGCGGATGGCGTCGAGCGCGGCGGCAGTGCGCAGCGTGATCTCGATGGCCGGCAGGCCGCCCTTGGCCAGCGCCCGCGCCAGCGGCACGGCATGCTCCACCTTGTCGATCAGCAGCACCGGAATGACCGGCTGGCCTTTCAGGACGGGGACGAGAAGATCGGTTTTCTGCGACATGACTTTGCTCTATTGCTGGGCTCGATTGCGGGAAAATGGACGGATAAACCGATTTAAAACCCCGGCGGCGATTTGTCCACCGCCGGGGCAGCGTTCGGTATGCGGTTCACGCCGCCTTTTGCGGACTGAAGCGGGCGTGCCAGCGCCGCCACGCCTCCGCCATGCGGGTGTCATACCGGTTACGGGCGAAGGCGGGGCCGTTATAGCGCCGGGCGAAGCCGCGCCAGTCATGCGCGCGCAGCAGGCCGGCGAGTCCGGCCTTGTCGATATAGCGCAGCATCAGTTGCACCTGACCGACCACCGAGCCCCGCGCCTCGGCCACCATTGCCTTGACGCTTTCATAGCCGAGCCATTGCCAATGGGCGCCCATGACCTGCCCCAGACCCCAAGAGGTCGATTCCAGCGCCGCCTTGGGATTGAGCCCCATGGCGCGTTCCAAGAGCAGCCAGCGCTCGGCCTGCACCGCCGGATTGCGGATCGCGCCCGCTTCAGGCGCGGATAGTCCATGCTTGCGCGCATAATCGCGGATGCGCCCCGAAAGCCTGCGGTCGAAATAATGACCTTCGAAGCGAATCGCCGGTTCCTTCCGTCCTTCCACGGTAAAGAGCGCGCAACCGCCGCTCTCCACCTCGGCCACCGCCAGCAATGCCGCCGGATCGAGGCCCGCTTCCGTGGCCATTACGGTCAGGGCCTCTATCGTCTTGTCATCGAACATATGCTTTTCCTTCCGCTTGCGGTTTCAGCGGAGGTATTTTCGCGCCATTCGGGCGAGGGAGGATAAGTTTACCGAAAAAACCGGAAACGCGGCGGCTTGAAATCGCCGGCTTCGGGGATTAGTCGAGTTTAAATGCTGGAAAAGACCGGAACGATGCACAATACGCCTTTCACCGTCGTCGCCCTCTATTGCTTCGCGCCGCTGCCGCATTATGAAAGCCTGCGCGAGCCGCTCGCGAAGCTGTGCTGCGCCAGCGGCATCAAGGGCACGCTGCTTCTGGCGGCGGAAGGCATCAACGGCACCGTGGCCGGCACGGCGCAGGCCATCGAAAAGCTTGTCGGGCACATCACGGCCATTCCGGGCCTCGGTCAGCCGGAACTCAAATATTCCCATGCCGCCGAAATGCCCTTCCACCGCATGAAGGTGCGGCTGAAGCGCGAGATCGTCACCATGGGCGTCGAAGGCATCGACCCGCTGAAAAGCGTAGGAACCTATGTCGCGCCGCGCGACTGGAACGCGCTGATCGCCGACGAGGACACGGTGGTGATCGATACCCGCAACGATTACGAATATGCCATCGGCACCTTCGAAGGCGCGATCGACCCCCGGACGAAGTCCTTTCGCGAGTTTCCGGACTGGGTCGAGGAGAATCGCGACCGGCTGGAGGGGAAGAAGATCGCCATGTTCTGCACCGGCGGCATACGCTGCGAGAAGGCGACCGCTTTCGTCAAGGGACTGGGCTTCGATGAGGTCTATCACCTCAAGGGCGGCATATTGAAATACCTGGAAGAGGTGCCGCGCGAGGAAAGCCTCTGGCGGGGGGACTGTTTCGTGTTCGACGAGCGCGTGGCGGTCGGCCACGGGCTTGCCGAAAGCGATGTGGAGCTTTGCCGCGCCTGCCGTCGCCCGCTCACGCCCGCGGACCGGCTGTCGTCCTTTTACGAGGAAGGTGTGTCCTGCACCGGTTGCTATAGTGAGCGCAGCCCGGAAGACCGCGCCCGCTATGCCGAGCGCCAGAAGCAGGTGCGGCTTGCCGGACAGCGCGGCGGGCGCAGGCATATCGGCAGTTGACCATCGGTCCTGATGCCGCATCGTCGCATGCAAGACTAGCCAAACCGATTTTGCCGCATTATGGTGGCCACGTTTTCGGAACGATCTGAATTCGTTGCGGAAATCCGGGGCGGCTTTTGCATGGACGCCCGTGTCAGCCAAGGGTCTTGACGGCATCCGGGTCGCGTTTGCCTCCATCATGCCCATCATCGCAAGCATGGCATCGGACCGGAAGGTGGAAACCGGTTTCCGGGTCATCCGATGCCTGAACAAAACAGCGCCGGTCTTTCCGGCGGGTGATGGTTTTTGCCCTCGATCGGGGCCAATGGAGGATAGTCATGAAAAAATTGATCGCCGCATTTCTCGTCACGGTTGCGGCCTGCGCCGCGACGGCTGCCCAGGCCGCCGAAAAAGTGACGGTTTTCGCCGCCGCCAGCATGAAGGACGTGATCGAGCAGGCCGCCAAGGAATTCAAGGCCAAGGACGGCACGGAAGTGGTCGCTTCCTTCGCCTCGTCCTCGGTTCTTGCCAAGCAGATCGAGCAGGGCGCACCGGCGCAGATCTTCATTTCTGCCGATCTCGACTGGATGGATTACGCGCAGAAGGCCGGGACCATTGATGCGGCGACACGCAAGGTCATCGCCGGCAATGCGCTGGTGATCGCCACGCAGAAGGGTACGCCGAAGGGTGATGCCAAGACGCTGCTCACCGCCGGCCGCTTCTCGATGGGCGATCCGTCCAATGTGCCTGCCGGCAAATACGCCAAGGCCGCGCTTGAAAAGCTTGACCTCTGGAAAACCGTGCAAAAGAATGCGGTGTTCGCGGAAAATGTCCGTGTGGCGCTGCAATATGTCAGCCGCGGCGAGGTGAAGGCAGGCATCGTCTATGCTTCCGACCGCATCGCCGCGCCGGACCTGATCGAGGCCTATCGCTTCCCGGCGTCGAGCCATGAGCCGATTCTCTATCCGGCGGCCCTCGTGCAGAAGAACGAGACGCCCGCCGCCAAGGCCTTCCTCGCCTTCCTCGAAAGCGATGCGGGGCAGAAGATCATAGCCGGCAAAGGCTTCGTCAAGGCCGCCGAGGTGTCCCAGTAATCATGGAAGGTGATACCTGGCAGATCGTCATGCTGTCGCTTCGGGTCGCGGGGATCGCGATTCTCGTCGCCCTGCCTCTCGCATTCGCCGTCGCATGGCTGCTTGCCCGGTTCGAGTTTCCGGGCAAGTCGCTGTTTCAGGCCGTCATCACCATGCCGCTGGTCCTGCCGCCGGTGGTGACGGGCTATATCCTGCTGATCCTGTTCGGCGGGCGCGGGCCGCTCGGCGCGTTTTTGCAGCAATGGTTCGGCATCTCCTTTGCCTTCCGCTGGACGGGAGCGGCGCTGGCGGCGGGCGTCATGGCCTTTCCGCTGCTGGTGCGTCCGATCCGCCTTTCCATCGAGGGGCTGGACCGGGGGCTGGAGGAGGCGGCGCGCACGCTGGGCGCCGGCCGCCCGACCGCCTTCTTCACCGTGGTGCTGCCGCCGTTGCTGCCCGGCATCATCGCCGGCGCGGTGCTGGGTTTCGCCAAGGCGCTCGGCGAGTTCGGCGCCACCATCACCTTCGTCTCCAACATTCCGGGCGAGACGCAGACCCTGTCGCTCGCCATCTATGCGCTGTTGCAGACGCCGACCGGCGATAGCGACGCTTTCCGGCTGATCGCCATTTCCGCCGCCATCTCCATCGTCGCCGTGGTCTTTTCGGAATGGCTGCAACGCCGGCTCGCAGGGGACGCGAAATGAGCGGGTCCGCAAACGGTCTGGTGGTTTCCCTCACCGGCCATAACGGCAAGTTCGCGGTGGCCGCGGATTTCGCCGCGCCCGCGGGCGTGACCGCGCTGTTCGGCCATTCGGGCGCGGGCAAGACCACGCTTCTGAAGATGATCGCGGGCACGCTGCGCCCGGAAACCGGGCGCATCGCGGTCGGCGATCTGACGCTGTTCGACGCGGCAAGGGGCGTCAACCTCGCCCCCGAAAAGCGCCGCATCGGCTATGTGTTTCAGGAAGCGCGGCTTTTTCCGCATATGAGTGTCAAACGCAACCTGACCTATGCGCGCTGGGCGGGGCATCGCAAGGCCGTGCGCGGCATCGAGGAAGTGGTGGCGCTGCTCGGTATCGGGCATCTGCTCGACCGGCGTCCGCCGACGCTTTCGGGCGGCGAGCGCCAGCGCGTCGCCATCGGCCGTGCGCTTTTGTCCGATCCGGCGCTCCTGCTTCTGGACGAGCCGCTTTCCTCGCTCGACCATGCGCGGCGGCAAGAAATCCTGCCATTCATCGAGCGGTTGCGCGACGAAAGCCATGTGCCGATCGTCTATGTCAGCCATGAGATCGACGAGGTGGCGCGGCTGGCCGACGAGATCGTGCTGCTTACCGCCGGCAGGGTGACGGCGAGCGGCCGGGCGGCCGACGTCTTTCCGCTGATCGGCGGCGACAGCGACGATGCCGGCGTGCTGCTGGAGGGAACGGTTTCGGCCTATGACGCGGCTTACCAGCTCGCCACCGTCGATCTCGGCGGCGCGTCGTTCCAGTTGAGCGATCCGGGCCTGCGGCAGGGCGCGCATGTGCGCCTGCGCCTGCGCGCCCGCGACGTTTCCATCGCAAGGCAGGTGCCTGAGGCGATCAGCATCCGCAACGTGCTGCCGGTGACGGTGACGGGGATCAAGGCAGGCGAGGGGCCGGACGCCCTCGTCACGCTCGATTTTCAGGGCCACCGTCTCGGCGCGCGGCTCACGCGCCGTTCGGTGGACGATCTGGCCTTGCGCGCAGGCGATCGCGTCTATGCGCTTGCCAAGGCCGTATCGCTGGACCGCGCCGCGCTCAGGGAAAAGTGAGGCGCAGCGCGATATTCCGGTTTGCGCGGCGCTGAATTTATGCTCCTGTCTCTGCGAGTCTGGAGGATGGATATGACTGATTTGCAGAACTGGACGCCGCGTCCCCGGCCCGAGCGCAAAGTGCTCGAAGGCCGTTATGCACGGCTGGAACCGCTGGACCCGAAGAAGCATGGCGACGAGCTTTTCGCCGCGTCTTCGGTGCCGGATGCGGATACGCGCTTCGCATGGCTGCCCGACGTGCCGCCGGCGGACCGCGCCGCGTTCGAGCCATGGCTGCAAAAGGCGGCCGCCAGCGAGGATCCGCTGTTTTTCGCCGTCATCGACAAGGCCAGCGGCAAGGTGGCGGGCCGCCAGACATTGATGCGCATGGACCCGGCCAACGGCGTGATCGAGATCGGCAATATCTATTGGGGACCGCTGATATCGCGGAAACCCGCCGCGACAGAGGCGCAGTTCCTGTTCATGCGCTATGTCTTCGACGAGCTTGGCTATCGCCGCTACGAATGGAAGTGCAACAACGACAATCTGCCGTCCAAGCGGGCGGCGGAGCGTTTCGGCTTCAGCTTCGAGGGTATTTTCCGCCAGCATCTGATCGTGAAGGGCAAGAACCGCGACACGGCGTGGTTCTCCGTTATCGACGGCGAATGGCCGGCGCTGAAAAAGGCCTACGAGGCATGGCTCGCACCGGAGAATTTCGACGCCGACGGCCGGCAGAAGAAGAAACTGGAGGCGTTGCGCGCCAGTGGATAAACAGAAGAAAGCGGATGAACGGAAAAAAACGGCTGGACCGAAAAAGAGCAATCCGGCGCTCGCCGCCGCGATCATCCTGATCGGTTTCGGAGTTCTGGCCTATTTCGTACCGCCGATCATGCTGACGCTCGGCCGGTATTCGCTGATTGCTGCGGCTGTTTTCGCGGTTCTGTTCGCTCTTGGCTTCTTCGCCATCTTCTGGTTGCGAGCCCGCTACCAGCGGCGGGATCGTCCGTAACAGGGCTTTTCGGGGCTCTTGCCGTCACGGCCCCTTTTGTGCTAGCAGAAAGTGTTCTCAGGGCGGGGTGAAATTCCCCACCGGCGGTGATAGCCCGCGAGCGCCTTCGCAAATGAAGGGTCAGCAGATCCGGTGAAATTCCGGGGCCGACGGTATAGTCCGGATGGAAGAGAGCCGCGTTGCAGGGTCCGCAGCCTGCGGAGTCGCGACGTGGAACATGCTCTGGGACCTGACGCAATCGAACGAAAGGTTCCACAACGATGAAACACACTCCCCGTATTGCTTTTGTGAAAGCCGGCTGGCACGCCGATATCGTCGATCGTGCCCATGAAGGCTTCGTGGCCGAGGCCGCGCGCATCATCCCCGGTGTGACGGTCGACACCTTCGACGTGCCCGGCGCATTCGAAATGCCGCTGGTCGCCAAGAAACTGGCCGCGACCGGCCGCTATGACGGTATCGTCGCCGCGGCCTTCGTGGTGAATGGCGGCATCTACCGGCACGATTTCGTCTCCGAGGCGGTCGTGACCGGGCTGATGAATGTCGGCCTTGAGACCGGCGTACCCTGCTTCTCGGTCTCGCTGACGCCGCACAACTACCAGCCGGTCGAGGAACTGACCGACTTCTACCGCACGCATTTCGTCAAGAAGGGCAAGGAAGCCGCCGAGGCGGTGCGCCAGATTCTGGTGCTCGACGCGCGTCTCGCCGACGAAGGCCGCAACGCGGCTGCCTAATACCGAAGATCAGGGCGCTGGCCTCGTTCATTGAATGAGGCCGGTGCTCTTTCTATTTGTTTTTAAAGAATTTATGCAGCGCCAAACATTTTCGTTCGACTGCAAGATATCTTAAAATCGCAGGCGGTGCTTTTCGGTGAGCAGCCTCTGCGTCCGTTCTATTTCCTGCTTTCGCCGGGGCTCGTCCCAGCCGAGCGCCGTTGCCGCGGCCTTGCTGGCCGCTTCCAGCCCCGCCGCCGAAAGGCCGCCGGTAATGGCGAGCGCGGTACGCCGCATCACCAGATCGTCGAGATGCACCACGGTCTCGTTGCGGGCGAGCCAGTCCAGTTCCTGCATGGAATAATCCGCCGCATCGGGCAAGGGCGCGGGGGTGGCACCTTCCGCCGCCAGTACGGCGCGCGCCGCCGTACCGTAGCGCGTGAGCAACGTTGCCGCGCGGTCCTTGGTCGCGCCTGTCTCGCGGGCGGCGCTGGCGGCCCATGCGGCGGCATCGGCCGGAAAATCGCGTCCGCCGCCGATGGCCAGTGTCTGCGTGCTGACACGGCGCTCGCGGCCCAGGCGCGACAGCACCAGATTGGCAACCTCCTCCGCGAAGCCGCGGAAGGTGGTCCACTTGCCGCCGACCAGCGATACGATCGGCCAGCGGCGCGCACCTTCCGGTTCCTTGACCGGCGAGGAATGGTCGCGGCTGATAAGCCCCGGCGCCGTGCCGTCGGAGGCGGGGAGCGGCCTGATGCCGGAATAGGCATAGACGATCTGCTCGCGCGAGAATTTCAGGCCCGGCAGCAGGCTCGCCACGCTTTGCAGGAAATAATCGATCTCGTCGTCCTCGCAGCGGACCTGATCGGGATCGGCGGCGCGGATATCGGTCGAGCCGACCAGCGCCTTGCCGAGATAATCGTAGACAAGGCAAATGCGCCCGTCATCTGCCTCGAAATAGATCATGCGCCCGTTGAGCGCTTTGATCAGTTCGGGGTGGTCGAGCAGGATATGGGAACCCTTGGTGCCGCCGATGAGCCGCGAGGGTGCGCCGAGCGCCTCGTTCACCTTGTCGATCCACGGACCGGCGGCGTTGACGACCAGCTTCGGATGCAGGCCGAGCGTGGTCCCGTCCGCCGTGGCGAGTTGCACGGTCTCGCCGTCCGTGCCGGCGATCGCGGCATAGTTCAGCGCCCGCGATTCCGGCGAGGCGCGCAGGCCGTCCTGCACCAGTTCCAGCACCAGCCTTTCGGGCTGGCGCACCTTGGCGTCGTAATAGGTGCCGGCGGCGACGATGCGCGGCGTCAGCGGCGGGATTTCCCGCAGGGCCCGCGCGCGCGACCACATGGCATGGCGCGGCATGACGCGGTGGCGCGAACCGTAGAAATCGTAGAGCCAGAGGCCGATCCAGATCAGCACCGCCCCCCGGTTGCGCGGGGCCGTGGTGGAACCGAACAGCGTGCGCAGGGCGGCGGGAATGCCCTTCAGCCACGAGAAGATCGGGATCACTGTCGGCAGCGCCGTCACCGCATGGGGCGCGTTTTTCAGGAGCAGGTTGCGCTCCAGCGTCGATTGCGCCACCAGCCGGAATTCGCCCGTCTCCAGATATTTGATGCCGCCATGAATGAGCCGCGAGGGAGCGGCCGAGGTGCCGGAGCCGAAATCGCCCTTGTCGGCGATCACCACGGTCAGCCCCTGTTCGCACAGGTCGCGGAACAGGCCGGCGCCGTTGATGCCCGCGCCGAGGATGAGAACGTCGATATCTTGCGGATTGCCATCTTGCGGTTTTTTTGGGGCTTGGTTTTCGCTCATGTCAGGGGCACCAGTTTGAGGGCAACGCCCGTATCACGCAGGCGGCTTACGGTTTCAGGGGCAAGGGCATCGTCGGCATAGACAGCATCGAAGGCGTTGAGGTCGGCCATCTTGTGCAGTGCGATGGCGCCGAACTTGGAGGAATCGACCAGCAGCACGCGCCGCGCCGCCGCCGCCAGCATGGCCTGCTTGGCACGCGTCACCTGCGCGTCCTGGATGAGCGCCGCACCGCCGGCGATTGCCGAGGCCGAGCAGATGGCGATGTTGACGCGCAGGCCCGCCAGCGCATCCTGCATGAGCGGGCCGATAAAGGCGTTATAGGTCGGATGATAGTCGCCGCCGAGCGCGATGAGGTCGATGCCGTCCACGCCCGCCAGCATCTGGATCAGGCCGAGGCTGTTGGTGATGACGGTAACCGGCGTCACCTGCGGCAGGAAAGCGCCAAGCGCGCCGGCGGTGGTGGAATCGTCCAGCAGCACGGCCTGTCCCGGCTCGATTTCGGCCATGGCGGCCTGCGCCAGCGCCTGCTTGGCCGCCGGGGCACGCGTCTGGCGGAAGGTGAACAGGCTCTCATAGACGCCGGAGGGCTGCGCGCTGACCGCGCCGTGCAGCTTGCGCAGCACGCCCTGATGCGCCAGATCCTCGACATGGCGGTGGATCGTCATGCGCGAGACGCCGAAGGTGGCGGCGAGTTCATCGATCCTGACCTCGCCGCGCTGCGTGACATAGGCGGCGATCTGGTCGCGGCGGCTGCCGGATGCGTCGCCCGTCATGACACGGTCTCCGCCAGCGCCTCGATGCGCGGCCAGAAGGGAGCAAGGGCGGCGGCGATCTCGACATGCAGCCGGTAGCGGCGGTCCATCTCGGCGCTGCGGGCCGGATCGGGGCTGTAGTTCAGTGCCAGCGCGTCGAGGTCGCGCGGATCGTCGGTCGGCGAGGAGAACAGGCCGACACCCGCACCGGCGCAGAGCGCCGCGCCCCATGCCGCCGCCTCTTCCGTCTCCGTCACCGTGACCGGCATGCCCAGAACATCGGCGAAAATCTGCGCGAAGAGCGGGTTGCGCGATATGCCGCCGGTCAGCAGCGCGCGCTTCGGCGCGAACCCCTCGCGCAGCGCGTCCACATGGACGCGGTGGTTGAAGGCGATGCCCTCGATCACCGCGCGCAGCATGTCGCCGCGATCGTGCCAGCCTCGCAGGCCGAGAAAATCCGCGCTTGCCCCGCCGCCATGCGGCGAGCCGAACAGGTAGGGATGGAAGAGAAGCGTGGAAGGACGTTCCATCGCGGCGGCGATTTCCGGCACGATGCGGGCATGGATGGATTCGCCCGCTTCCTCCGCCGCGCGCCGCTCGTTGCCGCACAGCGTGTCGAGGAACCAGTCGTAATTGGCCGCCGAGGCGGGCGAGATCGACATGTTGTTCCATTCGCCGGGCTTGAGGCCGTTGCGGCAGAACCAGCGCGCATCCACCTTCGGTTCCGACGACACGGTTTCGTTGATCGAATAGGTGCCGGCGACGATGGCGATGCGCCCCTCGCCATGCCCGCCTATGCCGAGCGCCGAGGCGGTGACGTCGTGCAGGCCCGCCACCACCGGCGTGCCGGCGACAAGGCCGGTCGTCCGCGCCGCGGCTTCGCTGACGTGACCCACCACTTCGTCGGGCCGCGCCACGGAGGGCAGGGCATGGGCCAGCGCGCTAAGGCCGAAAAGCGGCAATATGTCCGGCGCATAGGCTTGCGTGTACACATCCGTGAAGGAAGTGCTGGCCTCGGTGAGATCGGTGCCGATCACGCCCGTGAGGCAGAAGCGCAGCCAGTCCTTGCAGGCGAGGACATGGCCGATGCGGGCATAACGTTCCGGCTCGTTGTCGCGTATCCATGCGAGCAGGGCCGCCGGGGCGGAGGCATGCGGCATCTGGCCGGTGCGCGCCAGCGCGGCATCGGCGGTGCCATCCGCCTGCCAGCGGTCGGCGAGCGCCGCCGCGCGGCTATCGAGGGAGAGAATGCCGTTTCCAAGCGGTTCGCCCGCGTGGTCGAGCAGGTAGATGCCGTCGCCATGGGCCGTCGCCGCCACCGCCGCGATGTCCGCCGCCCGTCCCGACGCGGCAAGCGCTTCGGTTATGGCCTCTGCCGTCGCCGTCCACAGGGCGCGCATGTCGCGCTCCACATGACGCGGGCACGGGATGATCTGCGGCAGGCGGCGGCGCGCCATCGCCAGCGCCCGTCCACCGGCGTCGAACACCACGGCCTTGGTGACGGTCAACCCGTTGTCGATACCGAGAATGCAGGGACCGGGAGTATGGGAACCGGGAATGCTGGACGAGGATTGCGGCATGAAGCGCTCCGTCGCGGCTGCGATAAATTTGATAAGTTTCAATAGAATGACCATGCCATAATGTGAATATCACATCAAGAGGCGTTACATTCCCAAAATATTACCACCTGAAATCACACGATTCCATTCGCAACGGAATCGAGAGAACTGGCCCATTCCTTTGTTTTTAAATGTTTTCAGACGCGAAACCGCTACGCAGTTACGCTAGAAATGCCTGAGCGGATCAAACAGGGGCGACACGAAGGCGAACGCCCTTGTCTCGCATTTCCTCCAGCAGGGCAGACGGGGTATGGGAATCGACGATGACGAGGTCGAAGGCTTCGAGCGCGCACATGGCGTGCAGCGCGCGGCGCTGGAATTTGCTGTGGTCGGCGAGCAGAATGCGTCGCGACGCGCTGTCGAACATGGCGCGCTTGGTTTCGGCCATTTCCGGGCTTTGATGAAATATCATGCCGTCGGTGACAGCCGCCATGGACATGACGGCGACATCGGCGCGCAGGCGCCTGATCTCGGCGGTCGTGACCGGTCCCAGAAAGGCGCTGCACCAGTTGTGGAACTGTCCGCCGAGACCGAGCAGGGTGATATCGCGCAGGCCGCGCAACTCGCCCATCAGAATCAGCGAATTGGTGATGACGGTGAGCGGCACCCTTGCCGCCAGATGCGGCACCATCTGCTGCACGGTGGTGCTGTCGTCGAGGAAAATGGCCTGTCCCGGCTCGATCAGCATAGCGGCCTCGGCCGCGATGGCGCGTTTTTCGGCGGCTTGCCGGGTCGAGCGGTAGATGTCGGCCGATTCGGACAGGCTTTCCGGTGCGGCCGAGACGACGCCGCGTGTCTTGCGCAGAAGGCCGCGGCTGACGAGATCGTCCAGATCGCGATGCGCGGTCATGAGACTGATGCCGAAGCGGGAGGTCAAATCCTCGATGCGCATGCTGCCTTCGGCCATCACCGCCTCGGCCATCAACTGGCGGCGGGCGATCTGGCGTGCATGACGGCTGTCGGCCGGCAACGGTTCGTCGGCTGTAAGCGTCGAAGGCTTGCCGTCGCTCATGGATGCACCTACAGCGCAGGGAACGGGCCGGCGGGCCATCGCCTTGACTGGCATGGCCCGCCGGACGCTGTTACTTCTTCAACGTGAACGGGGCGACGAAGTCGTTCACATTGTCCTTCGTGATCAGGATGCAGTCGAAGAGCTGCTTTTCGGTAGCGGCGCCGGTCTTGCCGGTCTTGATGAAGCTGTCGGCTTCCTTGACCGCTTGCGCCGCGAAAACGGCGACCGGCTGCAGGACCGTATATTGCAGTTCACCCGCCTTGATCGCGGCCACCGCGTCGGGCGAGCCATCGAAGCCGCCGACCTTGACCTGGCTGAGCTTGCCGGCTTCCTTCAGCGCGGCGATAGCGCCCAGCGCCATCTCGTCGTTGCCGGAGATCACGCCGATGATGTCGGGATGGGCCTGCAACAGCGACTGCATCTTCTGGTAGCCCTGCGTGCGGTCCCAGTTGGCCACTTCCTGGCCGACCTTCTTCAGGCCCGGATACTGGCTGATGACCGTCTCGTAACCGTTGGAGCGGGTGGCGGCGTTGTTGTCGGAAGGGTTGCCGAACAGTTCGACATAGTTGCCCTTGTCGCCCACATCCGCGACCCACTGGGTCGCGCCGATGGCGGCGCCCTGCGCATTGTTGGAAACGAGCTGCGCCTTGGCGAGGCCTTCCTGATTGATCTCCGCATTGACGAGGAAGACCGGGATTCCGGCCGCGACGGCCTTCTTCACAGCGCCGATCGAGCCATCGGCATTGGCGGGATCGAGGATGATCGCCACCGACTTGTTGGTGATCGCGGTGTCGATCAGGGTGCTTTCGGTGTTGGTGTCGCCCTTGTTGGCGGAGACATTGGCGGTGTAGCCGAGCTTCTCCGCGGTGGCCTTGGCGACGTCGCCCTCGGTTTTCCAGTAGGGGTTGGCCGGGTCGTTGACGATGATCGAGATCAGGCCGGCGGCCGAGGCCGATGCCGTATAGCCGAAAAACGGGGTGATGGCGATGGCGGCCATCAGCGTGCGGCGGGTCAGTTTCAACATATTCTCTCTCCCTTGCTTTGCCTTGGATTGGCTTTGGTTTGCCGGATTTGGCGGTCTTTTCACGCGGGCCGCGAGCGACGCGCGGGAACGGTTTAGTGACGGATCAGCCCTTCCGGGCACCTCCGCCGTACTGGATGGAGTTCAGCAGAACGGCGAGAACGATGACGGCGCCCGTGAACACGGTCTGCCAGTAGGAGGATACGCCGACGATGACGAGGCCGTCCGACAGGAAGCCGATGACGAAGGCGCCGAGCATGGTGCCGCGCATGGTGCCGCGTCCGCCGGTCAGCGCCGCGCCGCCGATCACCACGGCGGCGATGGCCGTCAGTTCGTAGGTGAAGCCCGCCGTCGGTCCCGCGGAAGTCAACTGCGACGACAGCACCAGCCCGGCGATGGCCGCCAGCACGCCCGACAGCGTATAGACGGTGATCTTCACGCGCTTGACCGGCACGCCCGACAGGTCGGCGGCGCGTTCGTTACCGCCGGAAGCGTAGAGCCAGCGTCCGAAGGCCGAGCGCGACAGCATCAGGCCGGTCAGGATGGCGAAGACCGCCAGCACGATGACCGAGATCGGGATGCCCGCCAGCCGGTTGAAGCCGAGCCAGTTGAAGCCGGTGTTGCCGAGTTCGGCATGGCCGGAAAGATTGTTGTAGGTGAGGCCGTTGGTCATCAGCAGCGCCACGCCGCGCGCCACATACATGACGCCGAGCGTCGCCACGAAGGCCGGTACCTTGAACCATGCGATCAGCACGCCGTTCAGCGCGCCGACCAGCGCCCCCAGCACGCAGGTCAGCACCACCACGGCCCAGACCGGCAGGTAGAGGATCACGCCGAGCGGCTGGAGCACGATGCCCTGCATCATCGCGCCGGCCACCACGCCGGCCAGCGCCAGAATGGAGCCGACCGACAGGTCGATGCCTCCGTTCAGGATCACCAGCAGCATACCGATGGCGAGCAGGCCGTAAATGGCCACATGGCTTGCCATGGTCAGGAAGTTGGGAATGGTGAAATAGTTCGGCGACAGGAAAGAAAAGACCGCGATGATGATGATCAGCGCGAAGAAGGCGCGGCCTTCCAGCAAGATCTTCACGAGGCTCCAGCCGCCGGTCTTGGCGGCGGGCTTTCGGACGTCGTTGCTAACCGACATTGGGTTGGCTCCCTAAACTCTGGTCATCAGGCCGCCACGGACTCGCCGGAGGCGGCCATGATCTTTTCCTTGCTGACGGTGGAATCGAATTCGGCCGAGATGCGGCCCTTGCTCATCACGATGATCCGATGGGCGACCGACAGGCACTCGCCGACTTCGGAGGTCGAATAGATCACGGCCAGCCCTTCCTTCGCGCCCTCGGCCAGCAGGCGGAACACTTCCGCCTTGGCGCCGATGTCGATGCCGCGCGAAGGCTCGTCCAGCAGGATGACCTTCGGATGGGTGGCCAGCATCTTGCCGATCACCACCTTCTGCTGGTTGCCGCCCGAAAGCGAGCCGATGGGCGCGCCGCCGCCGGAGGTCTTGACCGTGACGCGGTGGATGGTCTCTTCGATCAGTTTCTGCTCGGCCCTCGTCTGGGTGAAAAGGCCCTTGGTGAAATTGCGGATCGAGGCGAGCGACAGGTTCTGCCCGACGCTCATGGTCTGCACGAGGCCGTCGCGCTGACGATCCTCCGGCACCAGCGCCAGCCCGCGCGCGATGCGCTCGGCGATGGTCAGCCCCGACACCTCGCGGCCTTCCAGCACGATCTCGCCGCTGGAGGCGTGCAGGCGTCCGGCGACCGTTTCCAGAAGCTCCGTGCGGCCGGCCCCCATCAATCCGTAGATGCAGACGATCTCGCCCGCGCGCACGTCGAGAGACAGGTTGTCCACGACCTTGTAGCCCGCGCCCTTGGGGTCGGGGACGGTGAGCTGCCTGATCGACAGCGCCACCTCGCCGAACCGGCTCGCTGGCGGGCTGCCGAGATCGTAGTTCTCGCCCACCATGTTGCGGACGATCCATTCGAGGTCGATCTCGGAGCGCGGCGCATAGGCCGTCATGGTGCCGTCGCGCAGCACCACCGCATGATCGGTGATCTGCAACGCCTCTTCCAGATGGTGCGAGATATAGACGATGCTGACGCCTTTGGCCGTCAGGTCGCGGATCACCTTGAACAGCACCTCCACTTCGGTGGCGGAAAGCGCGCTGGTCGGCTCGTCCATGATGAGGATGCGGCTATGGACCGAAAGCGCGCGCGCGATTTCCACGATCTGCTGCTGGCCGAGGCGCAGTTCCTCCACCGGCGTCAGCGGATCGATGGTTTCCTCCAGCTCCGACATGAGTTCGTGGACGCGGGCTTCCTCGGCGGCGAAATCAACGCCCGTCGGTCCCATGATCTCGCGGCCCATGAAGATATTGTCACGCACCGACAGGTTGGGCGCGAGGCTCAGTTCCTGATGGATGATGGAGATGCCGTGGTCGCGCGCGGCGGTCGAGTTCTCGAAAACGACGGGCTGGCCGTCGAGGATAATCTCGCCGCTGGTCGGCTGGATGACGCCCGACAGTACTTTCATCAGCGTGGACTTGCCCGCGCCGTTCTCGCCGAAGAGCGTCGTCACCTGGCCGCGATAAATGTCGAAATTCACGCCCTTGAGCGCGTGGATGCTGCCATAGGACTTGGCCACGTTGCGGGCGGCGAGAACCACCTCGCGCGTGTCGGGCCGGGCCTGGGGGATTTCGTCGCCTTCGATCATTTCACCACCACCTTGACCGGCGTGATCAGCCAGTTCTTGGGATTGATGAGGGTGAAGGCGCCGGTGACTTCCAGCGTCTTGCCGGTGAGATTGGTATTGTCGATCCCGCTCAGTACCGCCTTCTTCATGGCGCGGTTGATGCCCGAGCCGGCATTCTGGTATTCGATCTGGTTCTTGAACTGGGAGAAGGTGACCTGACCGGTCGCGTCGCGCAGGTCGGTGCCGTTGATGGCGGGGCCGGTCTGGACGCGTACCGTGATCTCCGGCGGCAGGCCGTCGACCTTCAGCGTATAGACGCCCATCTTGCCTTCGCCCGCAATACCGCTCACCTTCACGGGGACGACCGCGCCCACGGTGGCGGGGGTGCCGTATTTCTTGGCGGCGGCAGTCTTGTCGGCCAGCACGGCCGGCCCGAGCGTCTGCGCGTCCACCGCTTTCGATTCGACGAATTGCTGGACGATCGGGAACTCCTTCGCGCCGAAGGCGTCGGGCTCGAAGACCTGCTGGCGCACATCCTCCTTGGAGCCGATGCGGACGACGGTCGTATCGGCGGCGATCCCGGCGATCACGATCACCGCCAGCACCGCGGAGATCAACAATCCGCGCCGCGGTGTCGCCGGCGCTTTCGGGGCAGGGGCGGAACTCTGGCTCATATGTCTGGCCTCATCATGCGGGAAGGAATGATTATTGTGTTATAATAGTGTTATGTTTCAGATCAAGCGGAACAGGTTGCACGCCTGCGTGATCGCCGGATACGGCAAGATCGCGCGCGATGACGCAGGGATGCGCGCATCGCCGCCTTTCGGACGGCAAGCATGCTGTTTTCCGGCAATATGAATGAAACTTTCGACATGCTGGCGGCCTCCCGTCCGTCAATCCTGCCGCTGAACTGGTTTTCCAGCGCTTTGTGCCTGCGCGATACGGCGCCGCACGTCAATCATTGAAACCACTGTATATGAAAAAAATTACGCCGTCAGCAAAAAAATTCATTCCCTATGAGATAACTATGCTATAGAAATGACACGACGGATCGCGAGATGCAGGGGGAGGAGGATGTCCATGGATACCGCGAGACCCTGGGGATTGGACGGCCGTGTGTTATTCCGGGCGCGGCGGCAGCGATTCCATGCCCTTCCGCGCGGAGGCTGCCATGGCCGGCGCTGATATACTAATCGGTATCGATGCGGGAACCTCGGTGATAAAGGCCGTGGCCTTCGATCTCGCCGGGGATCAGCTTGCCTCCGCCGCCGTTCCCAACCGTTATACGTCGAAAGGCGATGGCGCGGTGACGCAGCCGCTCGGTCAGACATGGACCGACTGCGCGAAGGCGCTGCGCGCGCTCGGCGAGAAGATTCCGGGCCTTGCCAGTCGCACCGCCGCGCTCGCCGTGACGGGGCAGGGCGACGGCACATGGCTGGTCGGCGGGGACAATGCGCCGGTCGGCGATGCATGGCTCTGGCTCGACGCACGCGCCGCGCCGACGGTGCGCGAACTTGCGGCGGGGCCGGCCAACCGCGCCCGCTTCGAGGCCACGGGCACCGGCCTCAATACCTGCCAGCAAGGCAGTCAGATGGCCCATATGCAGGCGCATCACCCGGAGTTGCTGGACGCAGCCGAGGCGGCGCTGCATTGCAAGGACTGGCTCTATCTGAACCTCACCGGCGTGCGCGCCACCGATCCTTCCGAGGCGAGCTTCACCTTCGGCAATTTCCGTAACCGCCAGTATGACGACACGGTGATCGCCGCGCTCGGTCTGGAAAGCCGCCGCGACCTGCTGCCGCCGATCGTGGACGGAACCATGACCACGCATCCGCTGACCGAGGCCGCGGCCGCCGCGACGGGTCTCAAGGCGGGAACCCCCGTCAGCCTCGGCTATGTGGATATGGTGATGACGGCGCTCGGCGCCGGGGTCTATGGCGGCGCGGCATGTGACGCGGCGTGCTCGACGGTGGGTTCGACCGGCGTGCATATGCGTGCCGTGCGCTGGCAGGACGTGCATCTGAACGCCGAAGGCACGGGCTATGTCATCTGCCTGCCGGTGCCGGGCATCGTCACGCAGGTGCAGACCAACATGGCCGCCACGCTCAATATCGACTGGGTGCTGGCGCTGGCCGCCGATATCCTGCGCGGTTTCGGGCAGAAGGTGGAGCAGCGCGATCTCGTCGCGCATCTCGACGGCTGGATCGCCGCCAGCGCGCCGGGACAGATCGTCTACATGCCCTATATTTCCGAAGCGGGCGAACGCGGTCCTTTCGTCAACGCGGATGCGCGCGCCGGCTTTACCGGTCTTTCGCTCAATCACACCTATGCGGATGTGGTGCGCGCGGTGGCGGAGGGCCTCGGCCACGCCATGCGCGACTGTTACGCCGCGATGGGCAGGCTTCCGGGCGAGTTGCGCCTCACGGGCGGGGCCGCCCGCTCTGCGCGGCTGCGCGGAATATTGTCGGCGTCGGTGCGCGCGCCGGTCCGTGTCTCGTCGCGCGATGAGGCGGGTGCGGCCGGCGCTGCCATGATGGCCGCCGTCGCCAACGGCATCTATCCCGACATGAATGCCTGTATCGGCCAGTGGGTGACGCCGCTTCTGGGCGAAGCCGAGCAGCCCGACCCGGAACTGGCCGCGGCCTACGACCATATTTTCCCCGCCTTCACGGCCGCGCGCCGGGGTCTCGTTCCCGCGTGGGAAGCCCTTGCCGCCGCGCGCCATGCCAGAGGAGTTTCCCATGACGACTGAAACCGGCCCAACTGAAACAGGAATGGTCGATCTGTTCGTGATCGGCGGCGGCATCAACGGCGCGGGCATCGCGCGCGATGCCGCCGGGCGCGGCCTTTCGGTGGTGCTGTGCGAGAAGGACGATCTTGCGCAGGGCACTTCGTCGCGCTCCGGCAAACTGGTGCATGGCGGGCTGCGATATCTCGAATATTATGAATTCCGGCTGGTACGCGAGGCGCTGATCGAGCGCGAGGTGCTGCTGAAGGCGGCGCCGCACATCATCTGGCCGATGCGTTTCGTGTTGCCGCACAGCCCGCAGGACCGCCCGGCGTGGCTGGTCCGGCTCGGCCTGTTTCTCTACGACCATCTCGGCGGCCGCAAAAAACTGCCTGGCACCCGCACGCTGGACCTCAGCCGTGACCCGGAGGGAACGCCGCTTCTCGACCAGTATACGAAAGGCTTCGAATATTCCGACTGCTGGGTGGACGACGCGCGGCTGGTGGCGCTGAACGCGCTGGGTGCTGCGGAAAAGGGCGCGCTCGTCCTCACCCGCACGCCCGCCGTCTCGGCGCGGCGCGAGAACGGCGGCTGGACGGTGGAGACGAAGAACCGCAAAACGGGCGAGACCCGCACCTTCCGCGCCCGCTGTCTCGTCAATTGCGCCGGACCTTGGGTGTCGGACGTCATCGCCAATGTCGCCCGTTCCAACTCCTCGCGCCATGTGCGGCTGGTCAAGGGCAGCCATATCATCGTGCCGAAATGGTGGACGGGCGCCAATGCCTACCTGGTGCAGAACCACGACAAGCGCGTGATCTTCATCAACCCCTACGAGGGCGACATGGCGCTGATCGGCACCACCGACATTCCATGGGAAGGCCGCGCGGAGGATGTGGAGATCGCCGAAAGCGAGATCGAATATCTGCTCGCCGTGGTGAACCGCTATTTCAAGGAAAAGCTGCGCCGCTCGGACGTGCTGTTCAGCTATTCCGGCGTGCGTCCGCTTTTCGACGATGGCAAGGGCAATCCTTCTGCGGTAACGCGCGACTACGTGTTCGATCTGGACGAGACCGGCGGTGCGCCGCTGATGAACGTGTTCGGCGGCAAGATCACCACCTTCCGCGAACTCGCCGAACGGGGCATGCACCGGCTGGCGCATGTCTTCCCGCAGATGGGGCCGGACTGGACCGCAAACGCTCCGCTGCCCGGCGGCGAGATCGCCAATGCCGATTACGAGACCTTCGCCAACAGCCTGCGCGACGCATGGCCGTGGATGCCGCGCGGGCTGGTGCAGCATTATGGCCGCCTCTACGGCGCACGCGCGAAGGACGTGGTGGGTGCCGCGACCGGCGTGGACGGTCTCGGTCGCCATTTCGGCGGCAATCTCTACGAGGCGGAAGTGCGCTATCTGGTCGAAAAGGAATGGGCCCGGTCCGCGGCCGACATTCTTTACCGCCGCACCAAGCATTATCTGCACCTGAGCGAGACGGAACGCGCCGCCTTCGCCCAATGGTTCGACCAAACCCGCCTTGCCGCCGCCTGAGGTACTGTCATGCCGCTGACGCTTTCGCTCAATACAAACCCGCTGGTGAACCGTTTCGCCGAACCGGACGACCTGATCGACACGGTGGCACGCGAGCTGAAGCTCCGCGACCTGCAACTGACGCATGAATTCATCAATCCCTCGTGGCCGGCCCCGGTGATCCGCCGCCTGACGCGGCAGATGACGGCGGCGCTGCGGCGTACCGGCGTGCGCGTGACCAGCGGCATGACCGGTCCCTATGGCCGGCTCAACCATTTCGGTCATCCCGACCGCGATGTGCGGCGCTATTACATGGACTGGTTCAAGACCTTCGCCGACATCACCGCCGATCTCGGCGGCGTGTCGGTCGGCACGCAGTTCGCCATCTTCACTTATAAGGATTATGACGATCCGGCCCGCCGCGAGGAGTTGATCGGGATCGCCATCGACTGCTGGGCGGAAGTGGCTGAACACGCAAAGGCCGCCGGCCTGAAATATGTGTTCTGGGAGCCGATGAGCATCGGGCGCGAATTCGGCGAGACCATCGCCGCCTGTATGAAGCTGCAAGACCGGCTGACCGCCGCCGATATGGCGGTGCCCATGTGGATGATGGCCGATATCGACCATGGCGACGTGACCAGCGCCAACCCGGACGATTACGATCCCTATGCGTGGGCGCGCGCCGTGCCGAAGGTCTCGCCCATCATTCATATCAAGCAGAGCCTGATGGACAAGGGCGGGCATCGTCCCTTTACCGCCGCGTTCAACGCCAAGGGCCGCATCCAGCCCGAGCCGCTGCTCGCCGCCTTCGCCGCGGGCGGAGCGAAGGACAATGAAATCTGCCTCGAACTTTCCTTCAAGGAGCGCGAGCCGAACGACCGTGAGGTCATTCCCCAGATCGCGGAAAGCATTGCCTTCTGGGCGCCGCATATCGATACGGGCGTTCAGGATCTGAACATCTAGGTTATTGTGCCCATGGCCCGCCACAGCGACACCGATCCCGAACAGAACCTCGCCATCCGCGCGGCATGGCTGCATTATGTGGGCGGCATGAAACAGGGCGCGGTGGCGAAAAGGCTCGGCATTCCTTCGGTCAAGGCGCATCGGCTGATCGCGCGCGCGGTGACGGAGGGCGCGGTCAAGGTCACGATCGACGGCGAGATCGTCGAATGCGTGGAACTGGAGGAACGGCTTTGCCGCCGCTATGGCCTCGACATGTGCGAGGTAGCCCCCGATCTCGGCGAGGAAGGGCTGCCGCTCCGGGCGCTCGGACTGGCGGGGGCGGATTTCCTGCGCCGCCAGATCGAGAGCGGCGAACATGCGGTGATCGGCCTCGGCCACGGGCGCACGCTGGCCGCCGCCGTGCAGCAATTGCCGCGCGTGGTGGCGAACGGTGTCTGTTTCGTCTCGCTGCTCGGCGGCCTGACCCGCAACTATGCCGCCAATCCGCATGACGTGATGCATCGTCTCGCCGAAAAGACCGGCGCGCGCGCCTTCGTGCTGCCGGTACCCTTTTTCGCCAATTCGGACCGCGACCGGGCGGTGCTGCTGTCACAGCCGGGCGTGCCGGAACTTTTCGCTATGGCGAACGGCGCGGGGCTGCAATTCGTCGGCATCGGCACCGCCGACGCCGGCGCGCAACTGGTCGCAAGCAGCATGATCGAGCCGCGCGAGATCGCCGAGATCAACGCCGCCGGCGGCACGGGCGAAATGCTGGGCCATTTTTTCGACGCATCCGGCCGGGTGCTGGAAACCACGCTGACGGCGCGCACGCTGGCGGTCGATCTGGACGGGCCGCCCGGAAGCCGTTCTGCAGGCCGCATCGTCGCGATCGCCGGCGGTGCGCAGAAGGTTGCGGCCGTCCGCGCCGTACTGGAAAGCGGGCGGCTCAAGGGCCTCATCACCGACGAGCAGACCGCAAGGACGTTGATCGGTTGAAGACGCCGGAACTCCCGAAACGTTGTGGCAATGATGACTGACATTATTTATAAGGATTGAAGGGGAGAGGTAATGGAACCGCGGGTCTGGGTCGGCACAAGCTGGAAGATGAACAAGACGCTGGCCGAGGCGCGCGTCTTCGCGGAAGGGCTGAGGGGCGCGAAGAGCGATCCGCGCATCCAGCGGTTCGTCATTCCGCCATTCACTGCAGTGCGCGAGGTCAAGGCGATACTGGCGGAAACGTCGGTCAAGGTCGGCGCGCAGAACATGCACTGGGCCGACGAAGGCGCATGGACGGGCGAAATTTCGCCGGTCATGCTCAAGGACTGCGATCTCGACATCGTGGAACTCGGCCATTCCGAGCGTCGTGAGCATTTCGGCGAGACCGACGAAACGGTGGGGCTGAAAACCGAGGCCGCCGTGCGCCACGGGCTGACGCCGCTGATCTGCATCGGCGAGACGCTTGCCGAGCGGCAGGCGGGCCGTGCGCAGGAAGTGCTGGAGCGGCAGGTGCGCGGCGCGCTGGCGAAGCTTTCGGGAGCGCAGAAATCCGCGCCGATCCTGCTCGCCTACGAGCCCGTCTGGGCCATCGGCGTCAACGGCATTCCCGCCACTTCCGATTATGCCGATCAGCGTCAGGCGGAGATCGTCGCCGTGGCGGAGGATGTGCTGGGCCGCCGCATTCCCTGCCTTTATGGCGGCTCGGTCAATCCGGACAATTGCGAGGAACTCATCACCTGCCCGCATATAGACGGGCTTTTCATCGGGCGCTCGGCCTGGGCGGTCGAGGGCTATCTCGGCATCCTGGCCAAATGCGCCGCAAAACTGTGAAGGATATGGATAATGAAACTGGCAATCGCAGGCGATAGCGCGGGCGAGGGACTGGCCAAGGTTCTGGCCGAGCATCTGAAGGGCAAATATGACGTCGCGGAAATCTCGCGCACGGAGGCGGGACCGGATACGTTCTACGCCAATCTCTCCGACCGCGTGGCGAACGAGGTTATGGCCGGCAAATACGACCGCGCGATCCTCGTCTGCGGCACGGGCATCGGCGTCTGCATCGCGGCCAACAAGGTGCCGGGCATCCGCGCCGCGCTGACCCACGATACCTATTCGGCCGAGCGCGCGGCACTCTCCAACAATGCGCAGATCATCACCATGGGCGCGCGCGTCATCGGTACCGAGCTTGCCAAGGCCATCGCCGACGCGTGGCTGAAGGAAACGATGAACTTCGATCCCAAGGGCCGCTCCGCCGGCAACGTCTGCGCCATCGACGAGGTGGACGCGAAATATAACAAGCGCTGAATCCGCTCCGCCGCATGCGCATACACCGCTGATCTCCGGCGCTCCGCGCCGGAGATCGAACCCACCGCCTGCCATCATAACGATAACGGGGAGGAATGACCCATGGCCCGCATTACCCTTCGCCAATTGCTCGACCATGCCGCCGAAAACGGTTATGGCGTGCCCGCGTTCAATATTTCCAACATGGAGCAGGGGCTGGCCATCATGGCCGCCGCCAAGGCCTGCAACGCACCGGTGATCCTTCAGGCGAGCCGCGGCGCGCGGGCCTATGCCGGCGACCGGGTTCTGGCCCGGCTGATCGACGGATTGACGGAAATGTATCCCGATATTCCGGTTTGCATGCACCTCGACCACGGCAACAATCTCGCCACCTGCGCCACCGCCATCCAGAATGGCTTTACCAGCGTGATGATGGACGGCAGCTTGAAGGAAGACGGCAAGACCCCGGCCGACTATGCCTATAATCGCGACATCACGCGGCGCGTGGTCGATGTGGCCCATGCCTGCGGCGTCTCGGTGGAAGGCGAGATCGGCGTGCTGGGCAGCCTCGAAAGCGGCATGGGCGATCAGGAAGACGGTCATGGCGCGACGGAAAAGCTCGACGAAAGCCAGCTTCTGACCGACCCGGCGGAGGCGGAGCGATTCGTCGCCGAAACCGGCGTGGACGCGCTCGCCGTCGCCATGGGCACCAGCCACGGCGCCTACAAGTTCACCCGCAAGCCCGACGGCGCGATCCTCGCCATGCACGTCATCGAGGAAATCCACCGCCGCCTGCCCGATACGCATCTGGTGATGCACGGCTCGTCGTCCGTACCGGAGGACTTGCAGCGGATCATCAACAGCTATGGCGGCGACATCAAGCCGACATGGGGCGTGCCCGTGGAGGAAATCCAGCGCGGCATCAAGTCGGGCGTGCGCAAGATCAATATCGACACCGACAACCGGCTGGCGATGACGGCGGCGATTCGCAAGACGCTCGCCGAAGATCCGTCCGAGTTCGATCCGCGCAAATATATGAAGCCCGCCATGGCGATGATGACCGAAGTGTGCAGGCAGCGGTTCGAAGCCTTCGGCACCGCCGGCCACGCCGACAGGATTCGCCCTCTGCCGGTGGAAGCGATGGCGAAGCGCTACTGAAAACCCGCCTGAGCATGCATTCGCGCGGGCCGGCGATGCGCCGGTTCCGCGCGCAGGCGTTATTTCGGGCGGTGACGGCGGCCAAAGTTGCATCTCTGTGTGGACAGGGGCTGTGCTTTCTGCTAATAGCCAGCCCCAATTTGCAGCGTTTGCGTTGCGAAGCTTGGGAGCCTTCGGGTGCTGACAGGCCGGTTCGACCGGCCGGAATTGCCGGGAGACTTTCGAAAGCTCATCCGAAATTCTAACCGATACGGGAATAGACGTGCAGGTACTCGTCCGCGATAACAATGTCGATCAGGCTCTCCGCGCTCTCAAGAAGAAGATGCAGCGTGAAGGCATCTTCCGTGAAATGAAGATGCGTGGCCACTACGAAAAGCCGTCCGAAAAGCGCGCCCGCGAAAAGGCCGAGGCTGTTCGCCGCGCCCGTAAGCTGGCCCGCAAACGCGCCCAGCGCGAAGGTCTCGTCAGCGGTCGCGGCGCGCGTTGATCGATATGGAACAGGCACTGCCGCGGCAGTGCCTTTTGCTTGCCGGCGTAGCCTTTGGCTTGCGCCGGTTTTTGCATGTTTTATGATAAGCTGTCCGGCCGCCTGAAGCATATCGCGATCTGGTCGAAACAGATCGGCGTTCCGGCAATCTGGATTTATATCCGTCCCGAAAACCGCTTCGCCCTTTTCGGGACGGCTTCCATATCCGGACCGGCCGCCCTAATGCAGCCGATTTCGGGCGGCATGGAAGGACGAACGAGTCGCGAATATGGGCCGCCCATGGCACGCCCGGCGCGATGGGAAGAGAAGCAGGCGGACAGGCCGTCCGCTGTTTCCAATCGAATTGAAAAGGGGTGCTGCCGTTGCCGACGCGCTTTAAGGTGTTTCATTCGCTCGCAAACGATGTTTCGGAAACAGGGACATTGTCCGAACAGCCCCCGGAATGGGGAGCGGGACGGGGGATCAGGTGGAACAGGAAGCGAAGCGGCCTTCTCGCCGGCAGCCTGCTTCTGGCGTTTGCGATGGCTGGTTGCCAGAGCACCACGTCCACGTTGAGTTCTGTCGATCAGGCGCAGGGATCGAGCGAGAACATCAGTTCGCTCACCGCCGTGATCCAGAGCAACCCGCGCGATCCGGAAGGGTATAACGTTCGCGGTTCCGCCTACGGCCGCGCCCACCGCTACAAGGATGCGCTTCGCGATTTCGATCAGGCCATCGCCCTCAATCCGAATTTCTACGAAGCCTATGCCAACCGTGCGCTGGTCGACCGCTACATGGGCAACGATCAGCAGGCGGTGCTGGATTATTCCAAGGCGATCCAGATCAATCCGCGTTATGCCGCCGCCTACATCGGTCGCGGCAACGTCTATCGGCAGGCCGGGCAACTCGATCAGGCGCTGAGCGATTTCAATCAGGCCATCGCGCTCCAGACCACGGACGGCCGCGCATGGCACAATCGCGGCCTGATTTATCAAGCCAAGGGCGAGCACCGAAAGGCGATCGAGGACTTCTCCAAGGCGATCTCGCTCAATTCCTCCGCGCCGGAGCCGTATAACGGGCGCGGCATTTCCTATATCGCGCTCGGCGATTACGACAACGCCTTCGACGATTTCAACACGGCGATCACGCTCAACCCGAATATCGCGGAAAGCTGGGCCAATCAGGCGCTCGTCTACGAGCATCGCGGCAACAAGGCCAAGGCGGCGGCTTCCTATGCGCGCGCCGTGCAACTCGATCCCAATTACCAGCCGGCCAAGGACGGACTCGCCCGCACGCGCGGTTGAACGGGAATGCATTGCGGTCGAAAGCCGCTTTAACCAACTCCTTAAAAGCATAGCGGCGCTTCCTGTAAATCGGGAAGCGCCGCTTTTTTTTGTCGATGGCTGCTATATATTGATTTCATGTCCCTTTTCGATCACATCGGCTTTCAGGTCAGGAATATGAGCCGCAGCCTTTCCTTTTACGAAGGCTGCATGCCCGCGCTCGGGCTGAAAGTGATCGCACGCTCCGGCGGCGGCTTTTTCGTCAGCGGCGGCGAGCGGGCGCCGGTTCCCTTCCTGTGGATTCACGCTCCGGAGAACGCGCAGGAGCCGGCGGATGCGCCGCTGAAGCCGGGCAACCGTCTGCATCTCATGTTCACTGCCGCGAACCGTGAGGCGGTGAACGACTTCCATGCCGCGGCGCTCGCCGCCGGCGGCACCGACAGCGGCCGGCCGGGCTATCAGGGGCCGGAGACGATGGGATATTACGCGGCGCTGGTCTTCGACCCGGACGGCAACACGCTGGAAGCGGGTTTCCGCGAGCGCAGGAAATAACGTCTATACCGGCTTGTTGCGGCCCATATTGCGTTTGTCGAGCCGGGTGACGAGCCTGTCGCCGATCCATTGTATGCCGCATACCATCACGATGAGGATCGCCACGACGGCAATCATGATCTGCGTTTCGAAACGCTGGTAGCCGTAGCGGATCGCGAGGTCGCCCAGCCCGCCCGCGCCGATGGCGCCCGCCATGGCCGAGGCGCCGACCAGCGTGATGACGGTAACGGTAAACCCTGCGACGAGACCGGGCAGGGCTTCCGGCACCAGGACCTCGCGCACGATGGTCCAGCGTCCCGCGCCCATGGAACGCGCCGCCTCCACGAGACCGTTGTCCACCTCGCGCAGCGACACTTCGGCGATGCGCGCATAATAGGGGATGGCGGCGATGGAAAGCGGCACGATGGAAGCCCATGTGCCGATGGAGGTGCCGACGATAAAGCGCGTGACCGGGATCAGCGCCACCAGAAGAATGATGAACGGCACCGAGCGGAAGCCGTTGATGATCGCGCCGAGCACGGCGTTGACGGGGCGGTTCTGCGCCAGTCCGCCGCGTTCGGTCAGGATCATGACGAGAGCCAGCGGCAGGCCGACCGCGAGCGAAATCAGGCTGGAGAAACCGGTCATGATGATGGTCTCCCAGAAGGAGCGCCAGAGGAGATCAAGCATCGCCTGAGACATAGCCGAGCACCTCCGTCGTGTCAGAATGCGTGTCGAACCAGCCGAGTGCGGCGGCGAGTTTCGCCTCGTCGCGGGCAGGCAAGGCGAGGAAGAGCGTGCCGACCGGTTCGCCCTGTATGGTGTCCATGCCGCCATGGATCAGGCGGAGGGCAAGGCCGCTGGCGGTGCTGGCCTCGCTGAAGAACGGGCCGCGCGCGGCGTCGCCGGACAGTGTCACGCGCACGATGGCCTGTGCGGACTGCGCGTCCGGGCCTGTCTGCCTGTCCGGGCTGAGGCGCGCGCGCCATGTCTCGGGCAGTTCGGGTGTCAGAACCTTGAGAAGGCTCTGTGTGACCGGGGCCTGGGGATTGGCGAAGACTTTCCACACCGGACCTTCCTCGGCGATCGCCCCGCGATCGAGCACGATCACCCGGTCGGCGATACGGCGGATCACGTCCATTTCATGGGTGATGAGCAGGATGGTGAGGCCGAGGCGCGCGTTGATGTCCTTCAGCAGCGCCAGGATGGACTGGGTGGTTTCCGGGTCGAGCGCCGAGGTGGCTTCGTCGGAGAGCAGCAGCGTCGGCTGTGCGGCGAGCGCGCGGGCGATGCCGACACGCTGTTTCTGTCCGCCGGAAAGCTGGCTCGGATAATGTCCCGCCCTGTCGGAAAGGCCGACCAGATCGAGCAGTTCGGCCACCCGGCGCGTGCGTTCCGGCTTGGATATGCCGGCGATCTTCAAGGGCAGGGCGATGTTTTCGGCCACCGTTTTGGCCGAAAGCAGGTTGAAATGCTGGAACACCATGCCGATGCGCCGCCGCACGGGCCGCAATTCGGTCTCGCCCAGACCGGTTATGTCGCGGCCTTCGATGCGGATCGACCCGGAATCGGGTTTTTCGAGGCCGTTGACGCAGCGGATCAGCGTGGATTTTCCCGCGCCGCTGCGCCCGATAATGCCCAGTATCTCGCCGCGCGCGACCGAGAGCGAGACGCCGCTGATGGCTGCCGTGCCGCCGAACATGCGGCGCACGTCTTTCATTTCCACGACGGGAATGCCGGCGGAATTGCCGGCGGCTGAGTTCACGGTCTTGATTCCTTCATCATCATAAAAACGGGCGACAGGATGCCCGAACGAAAGCCGCGCAGGAAGAGGCTTCCGGCGCGGCCTTCATGGTTGAAATCCCGATCAGTTCCAGGCGGGAATGGCGGTGCCCTTGTAGGCGCGGTCCAGTTCGGCCTTGACGGCGTCGTTCTGGAAGGATGCCACCAGTTCCTTCACCCAGTCCTGACCGAGGTCTTCGGTGCGCACCGCGATGAAGTTGTTGTAGGGATTGTTGTCCTTCGATTCCCAGCCGATTGCCTCTTCCTTCTTGAGGCCGGCCTTGGCTGCCCAGTCGTTGTTGACGACAGCGGCATCGAGATCGTCGACGGACCGGCCGACCACACCCGCATCCAGTTCCTTGATTTCCAGATGTTTCGGATTGTCGGTGATGTCGATCGGCGTGGCGAGCACCCCGGCATCCGGGTTCAGCTTGATGAGACCCTTCTGCTCCAGCACGCGCAGCGCGCGGCCTTCGTTGGACGGATCGTTGGGAACGCCGATCACCGCGCCGTCCTGCAACTCGTCGAGGCTCTTGTGCTTCCGCGAATAGATGCCGATCGGCCAGACGGCGGTGTAGCCGGCAACGGAAATCTTATAGCCGTGCTGCTTGATCTGCTCGTCCAGATAGGGCTTGTGCTGGAAGGCGTTGGCGTCGATTTCCTTGTTTTCCAGCGCCTCGTTGGGCTGGGTATAATCGTTGAAAGTGACGCGCTCTATATTGAGGCCGTGCTTCTTGCCTTCCTCGGCGACGACCTTCCACACATCTTCGTCCTCGCCGCCCATGATGCCGACCTTGATGGTCTTGTCTTCCGCGTGGCTCGGCGCAGCTGCAAAGCCGACCGTAAGGGCCGCGGCGGTGAAGAGAAGCGCCTTCATGCCCGCGCGGCGGGTGAGAGCGAGACGGGTAAGGGCTGACGGCATTCGCATTTCCTCTGTTCAAAAAAATAGCCGCGGCGCGGGAGGTGGCAGCCGGGGCCGGTGGGCGACGATCCGGACGATCTTTCTCTCCGGCTTCCTTCGATGGCGATAATTCCCGTTATTATTGCAATAAACAAGAAATATCATTCCTGAAAGTGCGATTCCGCTAGTCGCCGATTGCGCGGGTGGCGAGTAGTTGGGTTGCGCTTTGCCGATTTGAAGGTTCCGTGTTGGGGATGCCATGCCCGTGAACCGAATTTCGGATTCGACACATTGCCGGCTGGCATGGTCTATAGGTTCCGCGTTCTGGATCGTCGTGCGCCTTTCAGGCGCATTGTGACGATCTATCTTTATTGTTTGAGCATCGGATAAACCCGAAAACCGGTTTCCGCTTTTCGGTCCGATGCTCTATCGGCAGGCTGAAGGAATGGAATCATGGCTATGACGCGGCAGGAGCTTCTCGATTATCTGCATGGGCTGGGCATCGCGGTGACGACTGTCGAGCACCCGCCGCTATTCACTGTCGCGGATTCGCAAAGCCTGCGCGGCGAAATACCGGGCGGGCACACCAAGAACCTGTTCCTCAAGGACAAGAAGGACAATTTCTTTCTCGTCACCGTCGAGGAGGATGCCACCGTCGATCTGAAGTCGATCCACCACATCATCGGTGCCGCGAGCCGCGTTTCCTTCGGCAAGCCGGAGAAACTGATGGAATATCTGGGCGTCATCCCCGGCGCGGTGACGGTTTTCGGCGCGGTCAACGACAAAGAGCACAAGGTGCAGGTCGTTCTCGACGCAGCCCTCATGAGGTATGAGACTATCAACGGCCATCCGCTGACCAACGACGCCACGACAGCGATCGCGCGCGACGACCTGATCGCCTTCCTGAAGGCCACCGGCCATGAACCGCGCATTCTCGCCGTTTCGGAAGATGCGAAAATCGGCGCATCGGTGTAGATTGTTATCTTGAAATCGGCCCCGGTCGATACGAACTGAAGACTAGACCGGCCCTGGATGCCGACGCTGCGCGGATCGGTGTGTGAGCCGGAAGATTCGAGGAATTTTTTATGACCAGCCAGAACAACCCATATGCCGGCGCGGGCGGCCAGATGACGGCAAATGTTTCCTTCGGTTCGGCGGGCTCTGCCGCTCCGGCTGCCAATACGGCGGACAGCCTCATCAAGGAAACGACCACCGCCGGCTTTCAGGCCGATGTCATCGCCGAGTCGCGCAAGCAGCCGGTTCTGGTCGATTTCTGGGCGCCATGGTGCGGGCCTTGTAAGCAATTGACGCCGATCATCGAAAAGGCGGTGCGCGATGCGAAGGGTGCCGTCAAGCTGGTCAAGATGAATATCGACGATCATCCGGCCATCGCCGGCCAGCTCGGCATCCAGTCGATTCCCGCCGTCATCGCTTTCGTCAACGGGCAGCCCGTTGACGGTTTCATGGGTGCGCAGCCGGAATCGAAGGTAAAGGAATTCATCGCCCGCCTTGGCGGTCCGGGCGATCAGGAGGCGGCGCTGAAAGAGGCATTGACCGCTGCGGGCGAACTGGTGACGGCAGGCGATTTCGTGCAGGCCGGTGAAATCTACAACTCCATTCTGCAAGTCGCGCCGGATAATGCGGATGCGGCGGCGGGTCTCGCCACCTGCCTGCTGGAATCGGGCGACGCGGAAAAGGCGCGCCAGATACTCGACGCGCTGCCCGCCGACAAGAAGAACGCGGCATCCGTCCGCGCTCTGGAGGCGCGGCTGGCGCTGGCCGATCAGGTGAAGCTGATCGGCGACCCGGTCGAACTGGAAAAGCGGCTGCGCGCCGATCCGAAGGATTATCAGGCCCGCTTCGATCTCGCGCAGGTGCGCAATGCGCAAGGCAGGCGCGAGGAAGCGGCGGACGAATTGCTGGCGATCATGAAGGCCGACCGGACGTGGAACGACGACGGCGCGCGCAAGCAGTTGCTGCAATTCTTCGAGGCGTGGGGGGCGATGGACCCGGCGACGCTCGGCGCCCGCCGCAAGCTGTCGTCGATGCTATTTTCCTGACTGGCGTCTGTAACGGCGCCGATAAGGAAGCGATGAGAACAGGGAGGTTGCCATGCAAGTGGGCAATGCCCGTTACAGGACGGGCGCCGATATACCGGAAACCGTGCCGGTCTTCCCGCTGAAGGGAGCGTTGCTTTTGCCCGGCGGCCAGATTCCACTCAACATATTCGAGCCGCGCTATCTGAAGATGATGGACGACGCGCTGGCGGGCAAACGCATCGTGGGCATGATCCAGCCGCGCATCGAGGATCTGGACGCGGAGACGGCCGACGAACTGGATGAGAATTACCGGCCACAACTGAGCGGCATCGGCTGCCTTGGCCGTATCACCAGCTATTCCGAAACGGGAGACGGACGGCTGCTCATTACCTTGCAGGGTATCTGCCGTTTCCGGGTTCTGGAGGAAGTGCATTGCCGGCATCCTTACCGTCAGTGCCGCATCGCGCCCTTCCTTGCCGATCTGGAGGAGGCGAGCGATGCCGCCGGGATAGACCGCGAGGCGCTGCTGCGGGCCTTCCGCGATTATCTCGAAGCGCATAATCTGGAGGCGGACTGGGACAGCATCGCGCGCGCCGGCAACGAGACGCTGGTGAACGCGCTTTCGATCATGTCGCCTTTCGGTCCGGCGGAAAAGCAGGCGCTGCTGGAGGCGCCCGATTTGAAAACCCGCGCCGCGACGCTGATCGCCATCACCGAAATGGTGCTGGCGAAGGCGAAGGACGACGATTACGGCTCGCGCCTGCAATAAAGCAAAAGTTCAGAGTGGCGGAGCACCGGGAAACGATGGCGATGGAAAACGATACGAATAACGGCCAGATCGACGTGCGGCTTCTGGAACTGCTGGTCTGCCCGCTGACCAAGGGACCCTTGGAGTATGATGCCGACCGTTGCGAACTCATTTCGCGCAAGGCCCGGCTCGCCTATCCGGTGCGCGGCGGCATTCCGATCATGCTGCCTTCGGAGGCGCGTCCTATCGAGTAGGCGTCATATAATTTCCGCACGTGCTCTCATATTTTTCATAAATTTCAGCCGCGCTGCTTGTTGCCTGCCGGGCGAGGCGGTTCTATAACCCCTCGCGACACTTTGCGTAGTTCTATTAGGCTAGAGCGTCCTTTGTGCATCCGAAAGGACGCACGGCGCTCTAGTGCGTGAAAACAGAGGCTTGGCATCATGGCATCCAGAAAACTTTTCCTCCTGCCCGGCGACGGCATCGGCCCCGAAGCCATGGCCGAAGTCCGCAAGATCATCGCTTTCCTCAATGCCGAACACAATCTCGGCTTCGAGACCGATGAAGGTCTGGTCGGCGGCTCGGCCTATGACGCACACGGTCAGGCGATTTCCGACGCGGACATGGAAAAGGCGCTCGCCGCCGATGCCGTGCTGTTCGGCGCGGTGGGCGGGCCGAAGTGGGATGACGTGCCTTACGAGGTACGCCCCGAGGCGGGCCTTCTGCGCCTGCGCAAGGACATGCAGCTTTACGCCAATCTGCGTCCGGCGATCTGCTATCCGGCGCTGGCGCAATCGTCCTCGCTGAAGCCGGAAGTGGTCGAAGGGCTCGACATCCTGATCATGCGCGAACTGACCGGCGGTGTCTATTTCGGCGAGCCGAAGGAGATCATCGACCTTGGCAACGGCCAGAAGCGCGGCATCGACACGCAGGTTTACGACACCTACGAGATCGAGCGCATCGCCGATATCGCCTTCGAGCTGGCGCGCACGCGCCGCAACAAGGTGACGTCGATGGAAAAGCGCAACGTCATGAAGTCGGGCGTGCTGTGGAATCAGGTCGTGACCGCGCGCCACAAGGAAAAATACGCCGATGTGCAGCTTGAGCACATGCTGGCCGACGCCGGCGGCATGCAGCTCGTGCGCTGGCCCAAGCAGTTCGACGTCATCCTTACCGACAACCTGTTCGGCGACATGCTGTCCGACGTGGCGGCGATGCTGACCGGCTCGCTCGGCATGCTGCCTTCGGCCTCGCTCGGCGCGGTCGATGCCCAGACCGGCAAGCGCAAGGCGCTTTACGAACCGGTGCATGGTTCGGCCCCGGATATCGCCGGCAAGGGCATTGCCAATCCGATCGCCATGATCGCTTCGCTCGCCATGTGCCTGCGCTATTCGTTCAACCTGATCGCGGAAGCGGATCGTCTGGAAGCCGCTATCGCCGGCGTGCTGGACGACGGGCTGCGCACCGGCGACATCTGGTCGGAAGGCACGAAGAAGGTCGGCACGACCGAGATGGGCAACGCCATTCTGGAAAAGTTCAAGGCGCTCGCCTGAACCAGCCGCATTGCGAAAACCGCAAAGGCCCGCCGGAATGATGATCCGGCGGGCCTTTGCTTTTCGGTATTCCGGCGATTAAAGCGCGTCGCGATTTTTCAAATTCACTTCACGCACTTTAGCTCTTTGTTTTGTACGCATGTCGTTATCGCATCGGAGCAGGATCGGAAATCAGTCCAGTGGACTGATTTCCCCGCGCAGACGCTGCGCACTTTTGCGCAACATGCTTAGTCGACCTTGTTCAGATCGACGTTCTTGGTTTCCCTGACGAAGATCATACCGATCACGAAGGTGATGCCGGCGATGATGATCGGATACCAGAGGCCGTAATAGATGTCGCCCTTGGCGGCGCTGAGTGCGAACACGCCCGCCGGAAGCAGGCCGCCGAACCAGCCGTTGCCGATGTGATAGGGCAGCGACATGCCGGTATAGCGGATGCGGGTCGGGAACATCTCCACGAGGATCGCCGCGATCGGGCCGTAGACCATGGTCACGTAGATGACGAGAATGGTCAGGATGGCGATGGTCATCACCCAGTTCACGCGGGCCGGATCGGCGACCATCTTGAATGCACCGCCATTCGGGATGGTGTAGACGGCCTGCTGTGCGTCCGCTCCGAGCTTGTCGGCTTCGGCCTGCGTCAGCAGCTTCTGCTTCACCAGATCGGCCACCGAAACCGTGGTCTTCTCACCGGCGCGCACGGCACCGGCATTCAGCCCCAGTTCCGGATTGGCGGCAATGAAGGCGTCGAGCTTGGATTCCGGCACTTTCGCGGGGTCGCGGACGAGCGGGAAGCCGGCCTTCTGCAGGGCGAGATTGACATTGTGCGCCAGTTCCGCCTGCTTGGCGGCCGCGCCGGCGCCGGCCTGTACGGCGTCGAAGGAGGTGACGGTGGAATCGCCGAGCTTGATCGTCGCCGGCGTTCCCGCCGCCGCCGTCTGCACGATTTCATAAGGCACCGAACTCTTGGCGAGGAAGCTGGTCGCGACGTCGCAGGAGGTGGTGAATTTCGACGTGCCGGTGGCGTTGAACTGGAAATTGCAATCGCCGGGCGCCGCCGTGACGGTGGCTTTGACGGTCTGTTCGGCCTGTGCCAGCGCGGGGTTGGCGGCATTGGTCAGCGCCTTGAACAGCGGGAAGTAGGTGACGGCGGCAAGCAGCAGGCCCGCCATGATGATCGGCTTGCGGCCGATCTTGTCCGACAGCCAGCCGAAGATGACGAAGAAGCCGGTGCCGATCAGAAGCGCGATGGCCACCATGATATTGGCCGACTGGTTTTCCACCTTGAGCACGTTCTGCAGGAAGAACAGCGCGTAGAACTGGCCGCAATACCACACCACGGCCTGACCGGCGGTGAGGCCGAACAGGGCGATCAGCGCGATCTTCGCGTTCTTCCACTGGCCGAAGGCTTCCGACAGCGGCGCCTTGGAACCCTTGCCCTCTTCCTTCATGCGCTTGAAGGCGGGCGATTCGCTCATCTGCATGCGAATCCACACGGAAATTCCGAGCAGGAGGATCGAGACGAGGAAGGGTATACGCCAGCCCCATGCTGCGAATGCTTCCTTGCTCATCCAGGTCTGGATGCCGAGAATGACGAGCAGCGACAGGAACAGGCCGAGCGTCGCCGTGGTCTGGATCCACGAGGTGAAGAAGCCGCGCCGGTTGTCGGGCGCGTGTTCGGCCACATAGGTGGCGGCACCGCCATATTCACCGCCGAGCGCGAGCCCCTGCAGCATGCGCAGCGCGATCAGCACGATCGGCGCGAAAATGCCGAGCGTGGCCGATCCGGGCAGGAGGCCGACGAGAAAGGTCGACGCGCCCATGATGACGATGGTGACGAGAAAGGTATATTTGCGGCCGACAAGGTCGCCGATGCGGCCGAAGACCAGCGCGCCGAACGGGCGCACGAGAAAGCCGGCGGCGAAGGCCAGAAGCACGAAGATGTTGCGCGTGGCTTCCGGATATCCGTTGAAGAAGGCGGCGCCGATGAAGGACGCCAGCGTTCCGTAAAGATAGAAATCGTACCATTCGAAAACGGTGCCGAGCGATGACGCGAAGATGACCTTGCACTCTTCGCCCGTCATTTTCTGCGTGCCGGTGACGGCACCCGAAGAAACTGCCATTGGTTTGTCCTCCCGAAAACGGCCCCGCGGGGCCATGCGGAACGGTCCTCCCCGACCGAGTCCCGGTCAGGCCGTCCGCTGCGCCGCCCCGGATATCCTCTCGACCGTGCGGCGCTCCTCCACATGTGCATGATGTACCGAATCGGCGGATCGACGCATTAAGCCTTTAGTATGAGAGCCGGAGAGGCGCGTTCCGGCCCGGGCCGGCAAAAAATGCGCGGTCTGTGGCGCGTGGAGAATTGACACCGCACGTAAACGGCGTAAAAGCAGTGCCGAACGAAGGAGAACCCGCGTGAACCGCGTTATGATGGCGCCCGTTTCGTCAGGAACTGCCGGCCTTGCCGCCGGGGGAGCGCGCATGCCTTCGATCTCCATAAAATTCACGGGCCTTACCAAAACGACCACGAAAACGGTCTGATTCCCTTGGCCTGCTCGCCCTCTCCCCGGGTCTGGCCCGGGGACGGAAGACCCGCGTGGCCTGCGGGGTTCCGAATCTGGAAGCGGAGAGGGACAGGAGACGAGAAATGGGTTTCAAGGTTGCAGTTGTCGGCGCTACCGGAAATGTCGGTCGCGAAATGCTCAACATTCTGGAAGAGCGCGGCTTTCCCGCCGACGAGGTGGTGCCGCTGGCATCGCGTCGCAGCCAGGGCACGGAAGTGTCCTATGGCGACAGGACGCTGAAGGTCCGCGCGCTCGACACCTACGACTTTTCCGATACCGACATCTGCCTGATGTCGGCCGGCGGTTCGGTGTCGCAGGAATGGTCGCCCAAGATCGGCCGGCAGGGCTGCGTCGTCATCGACAATTCGTCGGCCTGGCGCTACGACGCCGAAGTGCCGCTGATCGTGCCGGAAGTGAACCCCGACGCGGTCGAGGGCTTCCGCAAGAAGAACATCATTGCCAATCCCAACTGCTCGACGGCGCAGCTCGTCGTGGCGCTGAAGCCGCTGCATGACGCGGCGACCATCAAGCGCGTGGTGGTTTCGACCTATCAGTCGGTTTCCGGCGCGGGCAAGGAAGGCATGGACGAGCTGTTCGAGCAGTCGCGCGCCGTCTTCGTCGCCGACCCGGTGACGGCCAAGAAGTTCACCAAGCGCATCGCCTTCAACGTCATTCCGCATATCGACGTGTTCATGGAAGACGGCTACACCAAGGAAGAATGGAAGATGGTGGCCGAAACCAAGAAGATGCTCGATCCCAAGATCAAGCTGACGGCCACCGCCGTGCGCGTGCCGGTTTTCATCGGCCATTCGGAAGCGGTGAACATGGAGTTCGAGAAGCCGATCACCGCCGAAGAGGCGCGTGAAATCCTGCGCAACGCGCCGGGCTGCCTCGTGATCGACAAGCGCGAGAACGGCGGCTACGTCACGCCCTACGAATCCGCTGGCGAGGATGCGACCTATATCAGCCGCATCCGCGAGGACATCACGGTCGAGAACGGTCTGGCCATGTGGGTGGTTTCCGACAATCTGCGCAAGGGCGCGGCGCTCAACACCATCCAGATCGCCGAACTGCTCGTCGCGCGCGGCCTGATCAAGCCGAAGGCGCTCGCCGCCTGATAGCGATAACGCGGAAATGAAAAAAGCGCCGGGAAGCCGGCGCTTTTTTTTGTTGCTGATTATCGGGGCTATTCGGCCTGGGCCTCGATGCGCTCCATATCGTCGTCGGAGAGGCCGAAATGGTGGCCGATCTCGTGGATGAGGACATGGGTGATGATATCGCCCAGCGCCTCCTCGTGCTCCGCCCAATAATCGAGAATGGCGCGGCGGTAGAGCGTGATGCGGTTCGGACTTTCGCCGGTCTGGAGCGTGAAGCGCTCGCCGATGCCGCGCCCCTCGAACAGGCCCAGAAGATCGAACGGCGTTTCCAGCCCCATGTCTTCCACGATCTGGTCGTCGGGGAAGTCGGCGATCTGGATGATGACGTCACCGCACAGCGTACGGAATTCCTCCGGCAGATGCGCGAGCGCTTCAATCGCGATGGACTCGATCTCATCGAGCGACGGTGAAAAACGTCCCGCCCAGTCGCCGCTATGGTCTTCCCGGGCCATTTCCGCCAGCCTGATCTTTTTCAAGGCATCATGCCCCAATGGGTTGGGCTCCAAAGCCTCATGCCCAAGGATGCTGTTCCGCGTTGCGCTTCTCGAACGTGTCGATATTCTGCGCCTTCTGCATGGTCAGGCCGATATCGTCGAGGCCGTTCAGCAGGCAATGGCGCCGGAACTCGTCCAGTTCGAAACCGATCGAGCCGCCGTCCGGGCCGTAGATCTTCTGTTCTTCCAGATCGATCGTCAGCGTGGCGTTGGCGCCGCGCGAGGCGTCGTCCATCAGCTTGTCGAGGTCTTCGTGGCTGACCTTGATCGGCAGGATGCCGTTCTTGAAGCAGTTGTTGTAGAAGATGTCGGCGAAGGACGTCGAGATTACGCAGCGGATACCGAAATCCAGCAGCGCCCAGGGCGCATGCTCGCGCGACGAGCCGCAGCCGAAATTGTCGCCCGCCACCAGAATCTGCGCATTGCGATAGCCAGGCTTGTTGAGCACGAAATCCGGATTTTCGGAGCCGTCCTCGTTGAAACGCATCTCGGCGAAAAGCCCCTTGGCAAGCCCGGTCCGCTTGATCGTCTTCAGGTAATCCTTCGGAATGATCATGTCCGTGTCGATGTTGACGATCGGCAAGGGTGCCGCGACGCCGGTGAGCCTGGTAAACTTATCCATGTCCTGAACCTGTCGGTTTGGTCTTCTCTGATTGCAGTCTGGTTTACAGCAGCCTTGCGGAGAGTCAACGTTTCTGGCCGCCTATGCGCGATAGGTCGCAACGCGCCGTCATTCCGGCATCATGTCCGGTTGCGTTCCTCGCGCATAATCCTGTCCGAAAGGCCTGTCAACCTTTCCGAATTATGCGCGAGGCGCGCCGATAACGCAACGATCAAACGTCGAGCGTCACATTGCCAGCTTCGCTGCCGGTCAGTCGACGGCTTTTGCCATCGGTGCCGACGACGATGGTGAGCCGTCTTCGCAGCATGGAGAAGTGCGGCGAGGTCACCACGTCGATGGCCGGCGCGAATTGCAGCGTGATGCGCCACAGGTCCGGCTTGATCGTCTCCTCGACCGCGATGATACGCGCCTCGAAAGGCGTGGCGTGGAACCGGCCCGTAACGCGCTGGCCGACCCGGTAGGGCGCGGTGCGCTCGTCGGCGGGCGGCGTCTGCGCGCCGTTGGCGGAGAGCGTGTTCCAGTCGCGGCTACCGGACTGGCGCGCGACGAGGTCGAGTGCCTTGCCGTGGCTGATATGGAAGCCTTCCTCGCCGAGCGCCTGACGCAGGCGGCGCGCCTGATGCTTGAAGTCGGCGGGAGACCGCGCGACAGTCATGGAGATGGTCATAATCTTCGCTCCTTGCGTGAGCGGCCTTTTCATGAACGGGGTCCGCATTGCCGTTTCTGCCGTCACCGGAACAGGAACGAGATTTTCAAAATGCTTTACCATGGCCTTTGGGGCTGCGGACGGCGGGCGCATTCGACCGAAGCTGAGAAATAGGCGGGCGGCGAGCGGATTTCAAGCCCTTCCGTCCGTGCCTGCAAGACTTGAACGCATGGGCCGTTCGGTGCACAAAGCTGATATGAAAGCAATCGTCCGTCCTCGCCGTTCCGCCCTGTTCGTTCCTGCCGCCAATGCCCGCGCGCTGGAAAAATCGCAGAAGCTTACCGCCGATTGCGTGATCTACGATCTGGAGGATTCCGTCGCGCCCGACACCAAGGTGGCGGCTCGCGAAGCGCTGGCCGCACATTTTTCGGCGTATCCGTCCGCGCCCTTCGAGCGGATCGTGCGCGTCAATGCCGGCGATACGCCGTGGGGCAGGGACGATCTTGCCGCCGCGGCAACCATGGGCGCGGATGCGGTGCTGCTGCCCAAGGTCGAACGTCCGCAGGATGTGATCGACGCCGCCAGCCATCTCGACCATAATGACGCCGAACCGGCGACGGCGGTATGGGCCATGATCGAAACGCCGCGCGGCATTCTCAATGCCGACGAGATCGCCATGCTGGGGAATCGCTCGGCGGCGCGGCTTGCCTGTTTCGTGGTCGGACCTAACGATATCGCGCGCGAGACGGGCGTGCGTCCGCAGCCGGGCCGGCCTTATCTGGTGCCGTGGCTGATGCAGATCGTGCTCGCCGCACGCGCGGGCGGGCTGACCGTTCTGGACGGCGTCTTCAACGATTTCCGCGATGCGGCGGGTTTTGCCGCCGAATGCGCGCAAGGGGCCGATATGGGTTTCGACGGCAAGACGCTCATCCACCCCTCGCAGATCGAGACGGCGACCCGCGCCTTCTCGCCGACCGAGGCGGAGATTGCCGAGGCACGCGCGGTGGTGGAACTGTTCGGGCGGCCGGAAAACGCCGACAAGGGCGTGGTTTCGCTTGACGGACGCATGGTCGAGCGCTTGCATCTGGCCATGGCGGAGCGGATGCTTGCAAAGGCAGGGATCAACAACACGAAGGAAGTGAGATCATGAAGCTTTATCGTTTCATCACCGGACCGGACGACGCGTCTTTCTGTCACCGTGTCACGGCGGCGCTCAACAAGGGCTGGCTACTTCACGGCTCGCCGACCTATGCCTTCAACGCGGCCACCGGCGTCATGCAGTGCGGCCAGCCGGTGGTGAAGGAAGTGGAAGGCGTCGATTACACGCCCGACATCAAGCTTGGTGAATACTGATGGCTGTGCGCCGTATCGTTGCCAACATTGCCGCGGCGGACCTCGACGCGGCGAAGCGATTTTATGGCGACGTGCTGGGGCTGGAAGTCGCCATGAACCACGGCTGGATCGTCACCTATGTGGCGAAGGCCGAGGCGAGCGTGCAGATCAGCATCGCCAGTGAGGGCGGATCGGGGACCCCTGTTCCCGACCTTTCCATCGAGGTGGACGATGTGGACGCCGTGCTGGAGCGCATGAGGACGGCAGGCTTCGCCGTAGAATACGGCCCGGCCGACGAGGAATGGGGCGTGCGCCGCTTCTATGTGCGCGATCCCTATGGGCGGCTGGTCAATATTCTGAGCCACAAATGAAAGGGCCGGGAATTTCCCGGCCCTTCCGTTTCAGTTCAATCCGCGCTTTTCGATCATGGCTTCGGGTGAGGGCATCTTGCCGCGGAAAGCCTTGTAAAGTTCTTCCGGGTCGCGGCTGCCGCCGGCGGCGTAGATGTAGCGCTTCAGCTTTTCCGCAAGTTGCGGGTTGAAGGCGTCGCCCGTTTCCTCGAAGGCCGCGAAGGCGTCCGCGTCCAGCACTTCCGACCACATGTAGGAATAATAGCCCGCCGAATAGCCGTCGCCGGAGAACACATGCGTGAAATGCGGCGTGCGGTGACGCATGACGATCGCGTCGGGCATCGAGAGCTTTTCCAGTGTCTTCGCCTCGAAGGCCAGCGGGTCGGCGATCTTCTCATTGCCGGTGTGGAAGGCCATGTCCACCAGCGCCGAAGCCGTGAACTCCACCGTGTTGAATCCGGCGTTGAAGTTCTTTGCCGCCAGCACCTTGTCCAGAAGCGCCTTGGGCATGGCCTCGCCGGTGCGGTGATGCACGGCATATTTCTCCAGCACTTCCGGCACGGTCAGCCAGTGTTCGTAAAGCTGCGAGGGCAGCTCCACGAAATCGCGCGACACGGCGGTGCCGGAGACGGCCGGCCATGTCACGTCCGACAGCAGCCCATGCAGCGCATGGCCGAATTCGTGGAACAGCGTGCGCGCATCGTCGAGCGACAGAAGCGCCGGCTCGCCGGCGGCGGGCTTGGCGAAGTTCATGACGTTGTAGATGATAGGCTTCTGCCCGCCATCGAGCTTGTGACTCGATTGCAGCGCGCTCATCCATGCGCCGGAGCGCTTCGAGGTGCGGGCGAAATAATCGCCGAGGAACAGGCCGCGTTCGCTGCCGTCGGGGTTCAGCACCTGAAACACCCGCACGTCGGGATGCCATGCGGGCACGCCCTTCTTTTCCACGAAGCTTACGCCGAACAAACGGTGAGCCACGTCGAAGGCGGCTTCGATGATCCTGTCCAGTTGCAGATAGGGCTTCAGTTCGGCCTCATCGAAGGCGAAGCGCTCGGCGCGCAGCTTTTCGGCGTAGAAGCGCCAGTCCCACGGCGCGACCTTGTGGTTGCCGCCTTCCGCAGCGATCAGCCGTTCGAGTTCGGCTTCCTCCGCCGCCGCCTTGGCGCGGGCCTTGTCCCAGACGGGTTCCAGCAGGCCCATCACCGCCTCGGGCGTCTTGGCCATGGTGTCATCGAGCTTGTAGGCGGCGAAATTGGCGTAGCCGAGAAGATGCGCCTTGCGCTCGCGCAGTTCCACCATCTCGCGCACAATGTCGCGATTGTCCGTCTCGCCGCCGTTCTCGCCTCGCTTCGCCCAGGCGCGGAACGCCTGTTCGCGCAAGGTCCGATTCTGCGCGAACGACAGGAACGGCTCGACGATGGAGCGCGACAGCGTCACCGCATGGGCGTCGGGCCGGCCGCGTTCGGCGGCCGCACTTTTCATCGCGCTTTTCAGGAAATCGGGCAGGCCGGCGAGATCGGCCTCGTTCTCGATGAACAGCGCCCAGCCGGATTCGTCCTTCAGCACATTCTGGCCGAAGCGCGCCCCGAGGCCGGCCAGCTTTTCGTTGATGCCGGCCAGTTCCGCCTTGCCCGCCTCGCCGAGTTTCGCGCCGGAGCGGACGAAGCCTTTCCACGTCTTTTCCAGAACGCGCTTTGTCTCGGCGTCGAGATCGAGATGGTCGCGGCTTTCATAAAGCGCGTCGATGCGGGCGAAGAGTTTCGGGTCCATCATGACGCGAGAATAATGGCGCGACATTTTCGGCGCGATCTCGCGCTCCAGCGATTGAATGGCGTCGTTGCTGTGCGCGCCGGCGCGCATCCAGAAGATCGCCGAAACGCGGTCGAGCGCCTTGCCGGAAAGCTGCAAGGCTTTGAGCGTGTTGTCGATGGTGGGCGCCGCGGGATCGTCGGCGATGGCCCGCACCTCGGCGAGGTCCTGCGCCAGCGCGGCCTCGAAGGCGGGGCCGAAATCCTCGTCCCTGAAAGCGGTGAAATCCGGCAGGCCGAGCGGCCCGTTCCATTGAGTGAGCGCGTGGTTGAAGGCGTCGGGCATGGCGGAACTCCGGGTTGGCCAGATTCGGGATGCACCGGATTTAGGATTTCGGCGCGGGATGCGCAACGGGGGCTTGACTTTGCCTGTAGCGAAGGGCACATGGGCGAGGCCGCCGGGTTCCTTCCCAAGGCGGCAATTCTCAACCGGAGTTCTATCTCTTATGCCCAGCGACAGTCACAGTCGATTGTGTCAGCCGTCAAGGCAGCTCGTGAACTGATCGCTCGCGGTCGGCTTGCACGATCTGTCCCGGACGGCGGATCGACGGAAAGGCAAGCCCATGACCGGTTTCAAGACCGAAAACGACGTCTCCCCGGAAGCGATCGCCGTTGCCGAGCTTCCAGCGGCCGTAATTGCGAACCGCATTGCAGACATGCACACCGGCGACGCGGTGGAACTCGTCAACGAACTGGACGATGACGATGCCGTCGCGGTCGTCGCGCAGCTTTCGCATGACGATGCCGTCCGCCTGCTCGACCAGCCGGAACTGCATCACGCCACCGAAATCGTCGTGGCCCTGCCGCAGGCGCGTGCCGCTTCCCTGCTGGACGGCATGTCGGCGGACCGCGCCACCGACGTCTTTCAGGAACTGGATGCCGACGACCGCGCGCGGCTTTTCCCCATCCTCGCGCCGGAAACCAAAGTCGCGCTGAAGAAGCTCATGGGTTATCCGCCGAATACGGCGGGCAGCCTCATGACCACCGAATTCATCGCTGTGCCGTCGAACTGGACCGTGGCCGAGACGCTGGCGCATATCCGCCGCGTCGAGCGCACGCGCGAGACGGTCTATGCGATCTATCTGGTCGATCCGAAGACGCGCGTGCTTCAGGGCGTGGTGGGCCTGCGCCGCCTCATCATCCGCGAGCCGGACGAGCCGATCCTGTCGATCATCCGCGACGAGGAGCCGATCATGATTTCGCCGCTCGCCGGACGCGACGAGGTGGCGCGCCTGTTCCGCAAGCACGACCTGCTCGCCGTGCCGGTGGTGGACGAGAGCCGCCATATCATCGGCATCGTGACCGTGGACGACGTGCTCGACGCCATAACCGAGGAAGCGAGCGAGGACGCCTATCGCTTCGGCGGCATGGAGGCGCTCGACAAGCCCTATATGCGCATCAGCTTCGGCGAGATGATCAGGAAGCGCGCCGGATGGCTCGGCATCCTGTTCCTGAGCGAGATGCTCACCGCCAGCGCCATGCAGCATTTCGAGACCGAGCTGGAAAAAGCCATCGTGCTGACGCTGTTCATCCCGCTCATCATGTCGTCGGGCGGCAATTCCGGTTCGCAGGCGACTTCGCTCATCATCCGCGCGCTGGCCCTGCAGGAGATCAGGCTCAAGGACTGGTGGCGCGTGGCGCTGCGCGAGATTCCCTCCGGGCTGGCGCTCGGCGCCTTTCTCGGCGTCATCGGCATCATCCGCATCACCATCTGGCAGTTCGCCGGCTTTTACGATTACGGCCCGCACTGGATGCTGATCGCCTTTACCGTCGGAATGGCGCTGGTCTGCATCGTCACCTTCGGCTCGCTTGCCGGCTCCATGCTGCCTTTCCTGCTGCAAAGGCTGGGTTTCGATCCGGCGAGCGCCTCCGCGCCCTTCGTGGCGACGCTGGTGGACGTGACGGGGCTGGTGATCTATTTCAGCGTGGCGTTGGTGATCCTGTCGGGCACGCTGCTGTAATAAAAAGGGGCAGTTTCGCGCCGCCCCTTTCTAAAACGCGAAAAATCCTGTATGAGCGCCGCATTGATTTTCCGCGCGTTGTTCGGTGCGGCTCCCAACTCATAAAGAAGTGATCCCAATGGAATTGCGTAATATCGCTATTATCGCGCACGTCGATCATGGCAAAACCACACTGGTCGACGAACTCCTCAAGCAGTCCGGCTCGTTCCGCGACAACCAGCGCGTCGCCGAACGCATGATGGACTCCAACGACATCGAAAAGGAACGCGGGATCACCATTCTCGCCAAGGCGACCTCGGTCGTCTGGAAGAACACGCGCATCAACATCGTCGATACGCCCGGCCACGCCGATTTCGGCGGCGAGGTGGAGCGCATCCTGTCGATGGTGGACGGCGCGATCGTTCTGGTCGACGCCGCCGAAGGCCCGATGCCGCAGACCAAGTTCGTGGTCGGCAAGGCGCTGAAGGTGGGGCTGCGCCCCATCGTCGCCATCAACAAGATCGACCGTCCGGACGGCCGCCACGAGGAAGTGGTGAACGAGGTGTTCGACCTTTTCGCCAATCTCGACGCCACCGACGAGCAGCTCGACTTCCCGATCCTCTACGGTTCGGGCCGTAACGGCTGGATGGCGCTGAACCCGGAAGGCCCGAAGGACGAAGGCCTCGCGCCGCTGTTCGATCTGGTGCTGAAGCACGTCCCGGCCCCGAAGGTCGGCGAAGGCCCGTTCCGCATGATCGGCACGATCCTCGAAGCCGATCCGTTCCTCGGCCGCATCATCACCGGCCGCATCCATTCCGGCTCGATCAAGCCCAATCAGGCCGTCAAGGTTTTGGCGCAGGACGGCTCGCTGCTGGAAAACGGCCGTATCTCCAAGATCCTCGCCTTCCGCGGCATCGAGCGCCAGCCGATCGAGGAAGCGCAGGCCGGCGACATCGTCGCGATTGCCGGTCTTTCCAAGGGCACCGTCGCCGATACGTTCTGCGATCCGTCGGTGAGCGAGCCGCTGGCGGCGCAGCCGATCGATCCGCCGACCGTGACCATGTCCTTCATCGTCAACGACAGCCCCTATGCGGGCACCGAGGGCGACAAGGTGACGAGCCGCGTCATCCGCGACCGGCTGCTCAAGGAAGCCGAAGGCAATGTGGCGCTCAAGATCGAGGAATCGACCGAGAAGGATTCCTTCTTCGTGTCGGGCCGCGGCGAATTGCAGCTTGCGGTTCTGATCGAGAACATGCGCCGCGAGGGCTTCGAGCTTGGCGTCTCGCGTCCGCGCGTCGTCATGAAGGACGGCGAGAACGGTGAGAAGCTGGAGCCGGTCGAGGAAGTCGTCATCGACGTGGACGAGGAATATTCCGGCACCGTTGTTCAGAAGATGTCGGAGCGCAAGGCCGAGATGGTCGAACTGCGTCCGTCCGGCGGCAACCGCGTGCGCATGGTGTTCTACGCCCCGACGCGCGGCCTGATCGGCTACCAGTCGGAACTGCTTACCGACACGCGGGGCACGGCGATCATGAACCGCCTGTTCCACGACTATCAGCCCTATAAGGGCGAGATCGCCGGCCGCACCAACGGCGTGCTGATCTCCAACGATCAGGGCGAGGCGGTTGCCTATGCGCTGTTCAACCTTGAGGATCGTGGTCCGATGATCATCGATGCGGGCGTCAAGGTCTATGCCGGCATGATCATCGGCATCCACAGCCGCGACAACGATCTGGAAGTCAACGTGCTCAAGGGCAAGAAGCTCACCAACATCCGCGCCGCCGGCAAGGACGAGGCCGTGAAGCTCACCCCGCCGATCAAGATGACGCTGGAGCGCGCCCTGTCGTGGATTCAGGACGACGAGCTGGTGGAAGTGACACCGAAGTCGATCCGCCTGCGCAAGCTCTATCTCGATTCCAACGAGCGCAAGCGCTTCGAGAAGACCCGCTCCAACGCTGCCTGATTGGCCGGCCTGAGTGAAAAGTAATAAAAAACGGCGCCTTGGGGCGCCGTTTTCATTTTTGGGTTCAAGATTGCATCAAAGCATCTGAATGAATTCCAGCTTTTCGGCATTCGGACCGGAAATGGTGAAGTAGCGCACGCCGTTCTCCCAGAAGGGCAGCCGGCGCACCTCGCCCTCGATGGCCGTCAGCCCGGCAGCCGTGAGCGTGCGGAACACCGCGTCGACATCGGTCACGTCGATGGCGATATGGTCGATGGCCCCGGCGAGGCCGGTGGCCGGCCCTTCCCAGATCTCGACGATCAGGTTTTTCAGCTTCAGGAAGATCACCCGGCTGTCGCCGTTCTGCGTGCGATAGATGGTCTCGAAGCCGAGCCCGGTATAGAATTTCTCCGAGCCTTCGATATCTTTCGTCGGTATGCCGATATGCTGCAATCCCGTCGCATGATGCGCGATGTTCATCGTCGTTTCGCTCCTCCCGGCGTTCCGCCGCGTGACAGGGGTCGTCATGCGCGGCGGAAGATGATAGGCGCTGAGTATCTATCACGGGATCGCCATGCTTACCATCAGCCGCACCGAAACTTTCGCGCAGGAGATCAGGAAGAGCCGCTTTCTTGCCGTGGCGGCACCTGTCGCGAACGAGGCCGAGGCGAAGGATTTTCTCGTGCGCCATTCCGATCCCGCCGCCTCGCATAATTGCTGGGCGTGGCGCATGGGGCAGAATTACCGTTTCAGCGACGACGGAGAACCGTCCGGCACCGCAGGCAAGCCCATTCTTCAGGCAATCGACGGGCAGCAGCTCGACCGGATCGCCGTGGTGGTGACGCGCTGGTTCGGCGGCATATTGCTCGGCAGCGGCGGGCTGATGCGCGCCTATGGCGGCACGGCGGCGACGTGTCTGCGGCAGGCGGAGAAAAATGTCGTGATCCCGGCCATCGGCTTTTCGTTCGCCTGCGATTTTTCCGACCACGCGCTTTTGAAGGTGCGTCTTACCGCAGTCGATCATGTCGTGATCGCGCGAGAGGACTTCACCGCAAGCGGGGCGGAAATATCCGGAACGATGCCGGTCGCGGCGCGCGATGAACTCGTCCGGCTGGTCGGCGATATCACGCGCGGCAAGACGGTTATCCGCTTCGACGATTGAAAAGGCTCTTGCCGAGATGCAGCGCAGCGACGGCGACAAGGCCGATCAGAACGGCGAGTACGGCTTGCAGGAACGAGGTCGCGATCCAGCGGAGAACGGCGGCGGGCACGCTTTCGCCCGCGGGCAGGCGGGAGACGGCGGCATGGATGAAGGATTCGACGCCGTGCATACCGAGCGAGGCCAGTCCGTGCACGACAATGCTGCCGCCGACCCAGAGCATGGCCACCGTGCCGGCCGTGCTGAGGATCTTCAGAAGCAAAGGCATGGCGGCCACCAGTCCCCTGCCGAACTGCTGTCCGAACGTCGAATGGCTGTTGCGCACCAGCGACACACCCATATCGTCCAGCTTCACGATGATCCCCACCACGCCATAAACCGCGAAGGTGATGACGATGCCGACGGCTGCGAGAATGACGGCCTGTATGTAGAGGCTGGTCGGATCGAGGCTCGCCAGCGTCATTGCGATGATCTCGGCGGAAAGGATGAAATCGGTGCGGATCGCGCCTTTGACCGTGCTATCCTCGATCTCGCGTGCCGTGCCGCCTTTCCTTTCCTCGTGCTCTTCCGCATGAGGAACGAAAAACTCGACCAGCTTTTCCGTCCCCTCGAAGGAAAGATAGACGCCGCCGATCATCAGCAGCGGCATGATGAGGGCCGGGGCGAAATATTCGAGGACAAGCGCCAGCGGCAGCAGGAAGACGAGCTTGTTGCGCAGCGATCCCTTGGTGATTTTCCAGATCACCGGCAGTTCGCGCTCGGGTTTCAGCCCCACCACATATTTGGGCGTGACGGCGGTATCGTCTATGACGATGCCCGCGGCCTTGGCGCTGGCCTTGGCGGTCTGTCCGGCCACGTCGTCCAGCGAGGCGGCCCCCATTTTCGCGATCGCCGCCACGTCGTCCAGAAGCGCGAACAAGCCGGATGCCATACGGAGCCTTCCCCTGAATGTCGGTTGGTCCTAAGAGCATGTCCGGCGTAACCATGCAACCGTTTTGCGGGGCGGGAGGGCTCCGGCTCCAAAGCCACATCGGACACGCGCTATGCAAAGAGTGATCGATTTTGAATTGACGTCGGCTTTGCGTTCATTCATGTCGTAATCCGACAATCCGCCTTTCTGGCCGCCCCCTCCATCTTGGACACTCCCGAAAATGACCGAACGCCTCTCCCTCGCACGCGACCGCATTCATGTTCTTCTTCTCGAAGGCATCAGCCATACCGCCGTCGAATATTTCAAAGCCGCCGGCTACACCAATGTCATCCATCTGCCGAAGGCGCTGGACAAGGACGATCTGGCGAAGATGATCGCCCATGCGCATATCATCGGCATCCGCTCGCGCACCCAGCTTACCGAAGAGATATTCGCCGCTTCCAACCGCCTGATGGCGGTCGGCTGCTTCTCGGTCGGCACCAATCAGGTCGATCTCAAGGCGGCGCGCAAGCGCGCCATCCCGGTGTTCAACGCGCCTTTCTCCAACACGCGCTCGGTGGCGGAACTGGTGATCGGCGAGATCGTCATGCTGATGCGCCGCATCTTCCCGCGTTCCGTCTCCGCCCATGCCGGCGGCTGGGACAAGTCGGCCACCGGCAGCCGTGAGGTGCGCGGCAAGACGCTCGGCATCGTCGGCTACGGCAATATAGGTTCTCAGGTCGGCAATCTGGCCGAAAGCCTCGGCATGACCGTGCGCTATTTCGACACGTCCGACAAGCTGCAATACGGCAATGTGAAGCCTGCGGCCAGCCTCGACGAATTGCTCAAGATTTCCGACGTGGTGAGCCTGCATGTCCCGTCGAACAAGTCCACGGCCAAGCTTTTCACCGAGGCGAAGCTGCGCAAGATGAAGAAGGGCGCTTTCCTCCTCAACAATGCGCGCGGCTCGGTGGTCGATCTGGAAGCGCTGGCGAAGGTTTTGACGGAAGGCCATCTGGCTGGCGCGGCCATCGACGTGTTCCCGGTGGAGCCGGCCTCCAATGCCGACAGGTTCGTCTCGCCCTTGCAGGGGCTGGAAAACGTCATCCTCACGCCGCATATCGGCGGCTCGACCGAGGAGGCGCAGGAGCGCATCGGCACGGAAGTCGCCCGCAAGCTGGTCGAATATTCCGATGTCGGATCGACGGTCGGTGCGGTGAACTTCCCGCAGGTGCAGTTGCCGCCGCGCCCGACCGGCACGCGCTTCATGCACGTCCACGAGAACCGTCCCGGCATTCTCAACAATCTGATGGGCATTTTCTCGCGTCATGATATCAACATCGCCAGCCAGTTCCTGCAGACGGACGGCGAAGTGGGCTATATCGTCATCGAGGCCGACGGCGTCGGGGGCGCCAGCGAGGAGATCCTCGATGAGATCCGCGCGGTTCCGGGCACGATCCGCGCGCGCCTGCTTTACTGAACGGAGCATTTCCGGGAAAACCGTGTAGCGGTTTTCCGTCCGGAATGTGTAAAGACAAGGGAGACGTCGATGCAACCCATATGGGCTGTCGGTCTGATGACGGGTACCGTGCTGGACGGGAACATCGATGTCGCGCTCCTGAAAACCGATGGCGAGACGGTGATGGAGTTCGGCGCCTATGCGCTGAAGCCCTATCCGCCTTCCATCCGTGAACTTCTGGAACGGGCGCAGGCCGAGGCTCGCATCTGGAATTTCGAGGGACAGGAACCGGCTGTCTTTGCGGAAGCCGAGGAGGCGCTGACCCGCGCGCAGTCCGCCGCCGTGCGCGAACTGGTTATGGAAAACGGGCTCTCCATGGCCGATATCGGCGTCGTCGGCTTTCATGGCCAGACGGTGCTGCACCGCGCGCCGCAAGGCGGACGGCACGGCGATACCCGCCAGCTTGGCGACGGCGTTCTGATGAGCGAACTCATTGGTACGAAAGTCGTCTACGATTTCCGCACGGCGGATATCCGCGCCGGCGGGCAGGGCGCGCCGCTCGCGGCGATCTATCACGCCGCGCTGCTCGGCACCGCAGGCGGCCATGGCGACATGGCTATCCTCAATCTTGGCGGCGTCGGCAATATTACATGGTGGGACGGCGGTGACACGCTGGTGGCCTTCGATACCGGGCCGGCCAACGCGCCGATCAACGATTTCGTCAGGGCGCAGGGCCTTGGCGAGATGGATCGCGACGGCCTGATCGCCGCGAGGGGCAGGGTGGACGAGGCGCGCCTTGGCCAACTGCTGAAACATTCTTATTTTACCAAGCCTTATCCGAAGTCGCTCGACCGTTTCGACTTCACGGCTGCCATGGCCGAGGGGCTGAATGCGGAAGACGGTGCCGCCACGCTCACGGCCTTCACGGCGTCGGCGGTCGGCAAGGCGCTCGATATCCTGCCGCATCGCCCGAAGCGGCTCGCGGTGAGCGGCGGCGGACGCCGTAACCCGACCCTGATGCGGATGATCGGGGAGCGTGCGGCGGTCGAACTCGTGCCGGTCGAAGCGCTTGGCTGGCGTGGTGACGCGGTCGAGGCCGAATGTTTCGCCTTCCTTGCCGTGCGCGCCCTGCGCGGCCTGCCGATCAGCTTTCCCGGCACCACCGGCGTGCCGCATCCGATGACGGGCGGCCGGATCGCGGGATGAGCCGCCCCCATATGCGAGATGAAGCTGTCCGGCGACTATCCCGAAAGAGAATCGCCTGATTCATGCCGAAAGCAATATACTGGACTCTCAGGCCCGAATTTCTTTAATATGAGATGTGATTTATTTACCGTAATGTAAGAATATTTCAATTGCCGAAGCAGGAAGCTGGGGTCGTTCAATGCCGGTTTGCAACACTCGGCGCAGCAACCGAAGCGAGCGAAAGAATCCGCTTTCTTATTGCCATTATTTTGCGTACTTGCCTAGCTTGGGGCAGGCCGTGCGCGGCGCGTATGATTGCGCGGTGATACCCGGTTTAGGTCAATGAGTATGGAAATGGATCACGGTACAAATCATGCCGGGCTCGCCACTGTTGCGGTGACGGAAGAAAGCGATGACCCGCGCGCCGGCGCAGAGGGTGGGTCTGGGCGCCGTCAGGTGCTGATCGGCGCGGACTTTCCGTATCCCGGCCAGCCGGGCGAACGGCTCGATCTCTTCTTCGAGGAACTGGCTGACAGATATGCCGCCTCGGTCGCCGTCGTTTCCGACGGGCGCGAGTGGACCTATCGCGAACTGGACGATCAGGCCAACCGGTTCGCGCGGCTCCTGATCGCGCGGGGCGTCAGGCCGGGCGATCGCATCGGCCTTCTGCTCGACCGTTCCGCCGACACGTATATAACGCTTCTCGCCGTGATGAAGGCGGGCGCGGCCTATGTGCCGCTCGCCACCGCCTTCCCGGAAGACCGCATGTCGCTCATCATCGAGGATGCCGGCGTGAAGCTGGTCATCTCGCTCGCCGCCTATGCGGAGCGTGTGGCGCGCATGCCGGTGCCGCATGTGCTGATCGACACATGCGCGGGCGAGATTGCACAGCAATCCGCCACGCGGCTCGACATCGCCGCGCGCAAGGCCAACCCGGACGAAATCTGCTACATCCTCTATACGTCCGGCACCACCGGGCGGCCCAAGGGCGTGGCCATTCGCCATCAGAGCTTCTGCAATTTCCTGCGTGTGGCGGCGGTCTCCTACGGCTACCGTCCCGACGACCGCGTCTATCACGGCATGACCATCGCCTTCGATTTCTCGGCGGAGGAATACTGGGTGCCGTTTGCCGCCGGTGCGACCGTCGTGCCCGCACCCGGCCCCATGACGCTGGTGGGCGAGGAACTGGCCGACTTCCTGCGCGCGCACGATATCAACTGCATGGCCTGCAGTCCGACGCTTCTCTCCTCCATCGAGAGCGACGTGCCGAGGCTGCGCCTGCTCATGGTGGGCGGCGAAGCCTGCCCGCTCAACCTCGTGGCGCGCTGGACCAAGCCCGGACGCCTTCTGCTCAACACCTATGGCCCGACCGAGGCCACCGTCACCGCGACCATGGGCGTGCTGACGCCGGACAAGCCGGTAACCATCGGTGCGCCGCTGCCCACCTATTCCATCGTCATCATCGACCCGGAGCAGCCCAAGCTGACCGATCCCGACGATATGGGCGAGATCGGCATCGCCGGGATCGGTCTTGCCGTCGGCTATCTCAACCGGCCGGACCTGACCGACCAGAAATTCATTCACGATTTCATCGGTCTGCCCAACAATCCTTCTGCGCGCATCTACCGTACCGGCGATCTGGGGCGCATCAACGCGCAGGGCGAGATCGAATATCACGGCCGCATCGACACGCAGGTGAAGATTCGCGGCTACCGCATCGAACTGGGCGAGATCGAGGCCGTGCTGCTCGATCAGCCGGGTGTGGCGCAGGCCGCCGTCACCACATGGGAGATCGAGCCGGGCCGCACCGAACTGGTCGCCTACTATGCGCCGAAATCCGGCGTGCCGCCGATCGCCCGTGCCGATATCGCGCGCGAGCTGAAGCGCCGCCTGCCGTCCTACATGGTACCGTCCTATCTGGAGGAACTCGACGCCATTCCGATGACGGTCTCCAACAAGGCGGACCTCCGGCGTCTGCCGAAGCCGACCCATGTGCGCCTGTCGGCGGAAAGCATCATGGTGCCGCCCTCCAACGACGACGAACGCTTCATGGCCGACGCGCTGGCCGAGGTGCTCAATCTGGACGAGGTTTCGGTTCAGGATCACTTCTTCGACGATCTGGGCGCCAATTCGCTGCTGATGGCGCGTTTCTGCGCGCGGGTGCGTACCGCACAAGGCTGGGAAACCGCCTCGATGCGCGATATCTACCTGCACCCGACCATCGCCAGTCTGGCGCAGTATCTGCACCGTCCGCAGAACGAGACGGCAGTCCCCGTCGAGCAGAGCCTTACCCATAAGGCATCCGGCTTCGCCTACTGGACCTGCGGCGTGGCGCAACTCGCCTTCTATGCGGTCTATGCCTATGTGGCGCTTCTGTTCTTCGACAAGGGGCTGGACTGGGTTTATGACACGCTCGACGATCCGGTGCAGCTTTACGTCCGATGCGTGGTCTTGGCGGGGGCGAGCTTCTTCGGCATGACCGGTTTCGCCATCGTGGCGAAGTGGGTGCTGATCGGCCGCTGGAAGAAGGAAAGCTTCCCGATCTGGGGCTTGCGCTATTACCGTTTCTGGGTGGTGCAGACGCTGATCCGCACCGCGCCGGTGGTGCTGTTCCGCGGCAATCCGCTCTACAGCCTCTATCTGCGCCTGCTGGGCGCGCGGCTCGGCCGCAATACCGCCATCGAGTGCCGCGCTATTCCGGTTTGCACGGACCTCATCTCCATCGGCGAGAACACGGTCCTGCGCCGCGAATCCAATATTTTCGGCTATCGCGCCGAAAGCGGCTATATTCATACCGGTCCCGTCACCATCGGCGACGACGCTTTCGTCGGCGTCGGCTCGACCATCGATATCGATACGCACATCGGCAACGGCGCGCAGCTTGGCCATGCCTCGTCGCTGCAACGCGGCCAGAGCATCCCGGACGGGGAGCACTGGCACGGGTCGCCGGCCGGACCGACCGACGCCGATTACTGCAAGGTGCGCAATATCACCCTGTCCAAGACACGCCGCATCACCTACGAGATATTCCAGCTTGTCGGGCTTTTCCTCTTGGTCACGCCGTTCCCGTTCCTGTTCCACAGCTACTGGCAGAATGTCAGCGACAACTATCAGGAGACGATCGGCATCGTCGCCATCGGCACCACCGTCACGCTGTTCGGCTTCCTTGCCGTCTCGCTGCTGGCGGCGACCGTCGTGCCGCGTCTGGTGAGCATCTTCCTCAAGCCGAACCGCACCTACACGCTCTACGGCTTCCATTACTGGCTTCAGTCCATGGTGGAGCTTTTCAGCAATTCACGCGTGCTGAACCTTCTGTTCGGGGACAGCTCGGCCATCGTGCCCTACATGCGCGCCATCGGCTGGGATCTGAACCATGTGATCCAGACCGGTTCCAATTTCGGCACCAACCAGCAGCACGAAAACCCGCTTCTGTGCGAGATCGGCAGCCAGACCATGGTGTCGGACGGCCTGTTCATGATCAACATGCACAAGTCCGCCGCCACCTTCCGGCTCGAACATACGCGCGTCGGCGAGCGCAATTATTTCGGCAACAACATCTTCTATCCGCCGGACGGGCGCACAGGCGACAACGTCCTGCTGGCCACCAAGGTGATGGTGCCCATCGACGGCCCGGTGCGCGAGAATGTCGGCCTGCTCGGCTCGCCATGCTTCGAGATTCCGCGCATGGTCAACCGCGACAAGGAGCTGATCGCCAATATCGACGAGGCCGATCGCCTGCGCCGGCTGCGGCGCAAGAACTTCCACAATCTGCGCACCGGGCTGATGTTCCTCGCCTCGCAATGGCTGATGCTGTTCGTGACGCTGGCGATCTGGGACCGCGCGCTGAACTATTACGACGAATATGCGCACAAGGCGCTGTTCGTCGCGGTGATGCTTACCGCCGGCCTCGCGCTTCCGTTCTATATCTTCATCGAACGCTTTTCGCTTGGCTTCCGCAAGCTCAAGCCGCGTATGACGACCATCTATGACGAGGCTTTCTGGCGGCATGAGCGGCATTGGAAACTGTCGGATTCGCCGATCACGCAGGTTTTCGCCGGTACGCCGTTCCGTCCGATCATCCTGCGCTGCCTCGGCACCAAGGTCGGCAAACGCGTCTATGACGGCGGCGCCAACCTCACCGAACGCTCGCTGGTCGAGATCGGCGACGACGTGACGCTCAACGAGGGCTGCGTTATCCAGCCGCATTCGCTGGAGGAGGGGGCGTTCAAGTCCGATTTCATCCGCATCGGCGACGGCTGCACGCTCGGACCCTCCGCCTTCGTGCATTACGGCGTCGTCATGGGCGACGGTTCCATTGTCGACACGGATTCCTTCGTTATGAAGGGCGAGGTGCTTGAGCCCTGTTCCGTGTGGCGCGGCAATCCGGCCAAGCTCAACCGTTTCGTTGTCCCGGTGGCGGCTGACGGCACCGTTCTGGCCGAGGTAAAGCATGGGGGCACTGCGCGCTTGCCGCTTCGGGAAAAGCAGCCGGGGAAAAAGCGGCCAGGGAAAAAAGCAGCATGACCGGTGACGCGGAAATCCGCCTCGTTCCCGTGACGGCGGATTGGCGTGCGCGGGTCGCGGGGCTGAAACTCGCGCCGGGACAGGAAAATCTGGTGGCGAGCAATGCGGAGTCGCTGGAGGAGGCCGACGAGGACGAGGATGCCCGACCACGCGCCATTCTGGCCGGCGGCGAACTGGTCGGATTCCTGATGTACGACGCGGAGAGCGACGACGGCACCGCCCAGCTTTACCGCTTCATGATCGAGAGCGATCATCAGGGACGCGGCTATGGCAAGGCGGCGCTCCGGGCCGTGCTGGATGAAATCCGTGCGCTGGGCCATATCCGGCGCGTGCTGATCTGCTACGAGCCGGAAAACGAGGGCGCGCGGCAACTCTATGCCAAGGCCGGTTTCATCGAGGACGGGCTGGATGAGGATGGCGAGATGATCGCGCATCTCGATCTGCATGGCTGAACCCGGATCTGGATCCCAGGCGGCGGAAAGGGCGCTGAAGGATGCCATGCGCGCCGTCGCTCCGGCAGGTATTTCGACATGCTGCCGGTGGATCGGCGAGGGGGACGAAGCGCTGCTCCTGCCCCTCGAAAGTAAAACCGTTTCCGCGCGCAACGCCTCGCGCCGGCGCATGAGCGGTGCGGCACGGCACGCCGCGCGCATCCTGCTCGCCGAACGCGGCCTGGTCGACGTTTCGATCCCGCGCGCGCCGTCCGGCGAACCGCTCTGGCCTGCCGGCATCGCCGGCTCGCTGGCACATGATGACGAAATGGCCGTGGCGGCGATCGGATCCGCGGCGGAGTTTTCCGCTATCGGCATCGATGTGGAGCCTTCGGTGCCGCTTCCGGCGGATATTTCCACCCTCGTCCGCCACAAAGACGACCGGCCCGGCATGTGGGACGGGTACCCGCTTGGCGTGCGTCTCCTGTTCAGCGCCAAGGAGGCGGTTTACAAGGCGGTTTTCCCCGTCGACCATGTCATTCTCGATTACGGCGAGATTGCCGTCGATCTCGAAAACGGGCAGGCGCGGACGGTGACAGGGCGCATTGTCCGCCTTGCCTTTTGCGTGACGCCGCGTGTAGTGGCGATAGCTTTCATTGCGCGTGAGGCGGGTTGAATAACGGCCTGTCACGCGCGTTGTTGCGGGAAATGTATTCAGTCGTAAAAATGTCCGATTGAACGCGCTATTTTCCGCCCGATATTGCAGTTGAGGCTGTGAAAATGCGGATTTTACTTGTTGAAGACGACAATATTTTAGGATTTTCTCTTTCAAAGGCTCTTGAGAAACATGCCTACGGCGTGGACTGGGTGCAGGACGGCGAGGCCGCGCTGGCGGCGCTCGAAACGCTGAGGTTCAGCCTCATCGTGCTGGATGTGAACCTCCCCACGATCAGCGGCATCGAGGTGCTGCGCCGGATTCGCCAGTCGGGTGACCATGTGCCCGTTCTCCTGCTCACAGCGCGCGACCTGCCGCAGCAGCGCGTCGAGGGGCTGGACAGCGGCGCGGACGACTACATGGTCAAGCCGTTCGATCTGGACGAGCTGCTGGCGCGCCTGCGCGCCCTCCTGCGCCGGCGCGAAGGACGCACCGAAAGCATCCTGAAATGCGGCGGCATAGAACTGGACCCCGCCGCCATGGTGGTGCGCGGGGGCCACGGGCCCATTCCCATGACCGCGCGGGAATTCCAGTTGTTGAAGCTCCTGATGGAGCGGGCCGGCAAATACGTCACCAAACGTGACATGGAATATGCGCTCTACAGCGCCGAAAATTCCATCGAGAGCAACACGACAGAAGTCATCGTCTACAATCTGCGCAAGAAACTGGGCGCAGATTTCATCACTTCCATGCGCGGCGTCGGCTACATGGTCGAGCGATGAGAAAGCCGACCCTGACATGGAGCCTGTTCATCCGTGTCGCGCCGACGATCCTCGTCACGGTACTCGCCATCGGCTGGCTGGCGTTCCGCAGCGCCACGCAGGAAATTCACTATGTCTACGACGCACGGATGATCGACGATGCGAACACCCTGTGGAACCTTCTGCAAAAGCCGCTGCTGAAATACGATTTCGTTCCGCCGCGCCGCTTCAGAGATCTCGATTTGACTATGGGAAACCAGCTTTCCCTCAACGACTACGCCGACGATTATGCCGATGCGGAGATGTTCCGCGTCTGGAAGAACGGTGCCGTCGCCATCTATTCCTCGACCGCCTTCAACCTGCAACAACCCCTGTCGCGGCCGGGGTTTTCGACGCTGACCTATGACGGCGAGCGCTGGCGGGTCTATACACTGCACATTTCGGGTCAGCCGATCGTCATAGAGGTCGGTGAGAAGATTGCGCTGCGCGAGACATTGGTGTCGACCATCCTGCTCAATCTGGTGCTTCCTCTTCTCATTCTCATTCCGCTGATCGGGGTTCTGATGTGGTTCGGCATTCGCCGGGGCCTGCGCACCATTTATGGGCTGGTGGACCAGATTCGCAGCCGTTCGCCGGATGATCTCTCCTTCATCCCGGCCGATGAGTTGCCGCGCGACCTTGCGCCGTTGGCGGCTTCGGTGAACCAGCTTCTGGGCAAGCTGGAACGCTCGCTGACCGCTGAGAGGCGGTTCGCCGACCATGCCGCGCACCAGCTTCGCACGCCCTATGCCGGGCTGAAGCTCCTGCTCCAGATGCTCCAGCAAACGGACGACGAGGCGGAGCGCAAGGAGATCGTTGCCGACCTCGTGCGCAGTAACGACAGGGCGCTGCGCCTGATCGAGCAATTGCTGCGGTCCGGGCGCGTGAGTCATCAGGAAATCCAGTCGAAGCGGCTCAATCTTTACGACATGGCAGCCTCGGTGCTCGCCGAACTCGGCCTCAGGGTGAGGGAGAAGCGGCTGGATGTGACGCTGGAGGGAACCGAGAAGGCATTCGTGAAAACGGACGGGCCGCTGCTGCGCCTGCTCATCGAGAATCTTGTCGAGAATGCGATCAAATACACGCCGGGAGGCGGCAAAATCCGTGTATCCGTTCGTGAATCGGGCGAGACGGACTGGCAACTGACGGTGTGCGACACCGGTCCCGGTATTCCGGCCGGGCAGCGCGAGGCGGTGTTCCAGCGCTTCTATCGCGCCAGCGGTTCGCCACAGACGGAGGGGGCGGGGTTGGGGCTGGCCATCGTCGCCGACATCGCCCAGCGCCTCTCGGCGGAGGTTTCGCTCGGCGTGCCCGATTGGGGCCGGGGCTTGCGGGTCGATGTGGTTCTCGCCCGCGCGCGGCGTAACGGTGAGAGGCTACAATCCAGACGTGCAGACAAATTAATGTGAATGCACAGGCTGTAGGATTTCAGTTTCGCGTCATTTTCGCGTCAGTATCGTTTCAGTTAGGCCTGCTAGAAGCCTCGCGGATTTCATGAGGCATATAATATGCAGGTATATTGCGATTTCGACGGCACGATCTCACTTCAGGATGTGACGGACCACGTGCTGGAGCGGCTTGCCGGGCCGCAATGGGAAGAGATCGAGGCGCTGTGGGCCGCCGGCCGGATCGATTCCGGCACTTGCATGCGGCAGCAGGTGGCTCTGATCCGGGCGAGCCGCGAAGAACTCGACCGGGTGCTGGACACGGTGAAGATCGATTCGGGTTTCGCGAATTTCGCCGCCCTTTGCGCGGCGGAGCACATCCCGCTCACCATCGTCAGCGACGGTGTGGACTATTTCATCCGCCATGTTCTCAAGCGCCACGGTCTCGATTCCATTCCCGTCATCGCCAACCGGCTTCTCGTTTCCCAGGCGGCGGGCGAGACGGTCTACGCGCTTGCTTCGCCCTATGCCGACAGTGCCTGCCGCGCGGCTTCCGGTGTCTGCAAATGCAAGGTGGTGAAGGCATCCGGTCCGCGCATCTATGTCGGCGACGGCCGTTCGGATTTCTGCGTTTCCGACCAGCCGGAGATCGTCTTCGCCAAGTCGAAACTTGCAGCGTACTGCCGGCAGAGCGGCATTGCGTTTCTGCCCTATGACAGCTTCGGCGATGTGGCGCAAAGCCTGCGCAGCCTGCTTCCCGCCCTGCGGGCCGGGATCGCCGCCTGAACCACCATTCCGAACCAGACAAATCCGATTCTTTGGCGCGCGACTTCCCTCCGTTGCGGTGCCGTTACCCTGAAAGGGCATATCCATGAACAGGACCATTTCTCCCGATGCGGTTCATCCGGCCGCATCCGTCAGGAGCGAGGACGAGCTTCGCCTTCTGGAAGAGCTTTACTGCTCGCATGGCGATACGGTGCATTATTCGGCGCATCCCGCTTTCTTTTCGGGCTGCGAGGGCTCTTTCCTCTATGACGCGAAGGAGACGCCGTTCCTCGACCTCCAGATGTGGTATTCGGCGGTGAATTTCGGCTATCGCAATCCGCGCCTCAACGCCGCCGCGCATCGCCAGCTCGACACCCTGCCGCAGGTGGCGTCGCAATATCTTCATCGCGAGAAGGTGGAGCTTGCCACGCTGATCGCAGAGGATGCCGAGCGCAAATTCGGCGCCAAGGGGCGCGTGCACTTCAATGTCGGCGGGTCGCAGGCCATCGAGGATTCGCTGAAGCTGGTGCGTAATTTCACCGGCGGCAAGAGCCTTATGTTCGCCTTCGAGGGAGGATATCACGGGCGCACGCTCGGCGCTTCCTCGATCACGTCGAGCTATCGCTATCGCCGCCGCTACGGTCATTTCTCCGAGCGTGCGCAGTTCATCGAGTTCCCCTACCACTTCCGTGGCCCGAAGGGCATGGACAAGGAAGAATACGGCCATTACTGCGTGCAGAAATTCGCCCGCCTGTTCGAGAGCGAATATAACGGCGTGTGGGACCCGAAAGCCGGCAAGTGCGAATATGCCGCCTTTTATGTCGAGCCCATTCAGGGCACCGGCGGCTATGTCATCCCGCCGATGAATTTCTTTACCGAACTGAAGAAGGTGCTGGACGAGCACGGCATCCTGCTCGTCGTGGACGAGATCCAGATGGGCGTCTACCGCACCGGCAAATTGTGGTCGATCGAGCATTTCGGCGTCAATCCGGACGTGCTGGTCTTCGGCAAGGCGATCACCAACGGCCTCAATCCGCTGTCCGGTATATGGGCGCGGGAGGACATGATCCATCCCGGCGTCTTCCCGCCCGGTTCCACCCATTCCACCTTCGCCAGCAACCCGATGGGCACCGCCGTGGCGCTGGAAACCCTGCGGATGCTGGAAGAGAAAAAGGATTTCGGTGCTTCCGTCATGGAAAAGGGCCGCTACTTCCTCGATGGACTGAAGCGCCTGCAGGCCCGGCACAAGACCATCGGCGAAGTGGACGGTCTCGGTCTGGCGCTGCGTCTCGAAGTCTGCCAAGAGGACGGTTATACGCCGGACAAGGCGACGCTGGACTGGATGTGCGACGAAGGCATGAAGGGCGATCTGGAAGCGGATGGCCGCAAATACGGCCTCGTGCTCGATGTCGGCGGCTACCACAAGAACGTGATAACACTTGCGCCCAACCTGCTGATCTCGCATGCGGAAATCGATCTGGCGCTGACATTGCTCGATCAGCTTTTCATTCGTGCCGCAAAGCGTTAGCCGGACAGTGAAGGCATGAAGATGTCCGATCCCTATTCGTTTTTCATGCCGGGTACGAACGGGCGCGCGGTGCTGTTGGTCCACGGCATGACCGGCGCCCCGGCCGAGATGCGCCTCGTCGGGCGGCTTCTGAATCGGCAGGGGTTCACCGTCCATGCGCCGCTGCTGGCGGGGCATGGCAAGGGCGAGGCGGTTTTTCGCTCAACCCATTGGAAGGACTGGCTGGAAAGCGTGGACGAAGCGGCGGAAAGGCTGGGTGCCGAGGCGGATACGGTTTTCGCCGCCGGTATCTGCGTTGGCGGCGAATTGGCGCTTCTGTCGGCGCACCGCAATCCGGGCTCCATCCGCGCCGTAGCGCTCTATTCGCCCTGTTTCCATTATGACGGCTGGGGCATGCCGTTCTACTATCCCATGCTGTCGCGCCAGATTGGCTGGCTGGCGCATGTGCCGTTCCTGAACCGTCTCAATTTTTCGGAATCGCCTGCCATGGGCATCAAGGACGAGCGCATGCGCCGTCTGGTGGGCGGTATGTCGGCTGACGGCGTTCTGGAGCACTTTCCCGGTACCGGTATTGTCGAGATGTATCGGCTCGGCAGGGAATTGCGCAAGACGTTGCCCGCCATTCGCACGCCGGTTCTGATCCTTCATGCGCGCGAGGACGATCTCAGCCATCCGCGCCACGCCGAATATATCAATCGGCATATCGGTGGGCCGCGCCGTCTGCACTGGATAGAAGACAGCTATCACATGATCCATGTGGATCGGCAGCATCGCACCGTCGCCGATCTGACGGCCGGTTTCTTCGAGGATCAGGATGCACGCGCGGCTGCCTGACGATGTGCCGCGTGTTCGCACCGCCGCGTCCATCGTCGAGATCGACCGCGAGGCGTGGAACGCCTGCTATCCGGGCGAAATCGAGGATTACGACTACCTGCTTACGGTAGAGGCTGCGGGGATCGAGGGCTTTCAATGGCGCTACATCACGCTGGTGCATGGCGGACAGGTGATCGCCGCCATGCCGGCCTTTCTCACCGACTACAGGCTCGATACGACGCTGGAGGAGGGCATATTGCGCCGTCTGGCCACGGCGGTTCGCCGCTATGCGCCGGGTTTCCTGACGCTGCGGCTCGCCTGTCTCGGCTCGCCTTGTACCGAGGATGGAGCGCCGGGCTTTCATCCATCCGTCCTGCCGCAGCAGCAACCCGCTTTGCTCAGGCAACTGCTGTGTGGCTTCGAGCAGATGGCGGATGCGGAGAACTGCGCCTTGCGTGGCGTGAAGGATGTACCCGCGACATTGCCGGCTGACTTGCGCGCCGTGTTCGCCGCAGCCGGTTATGCGGCTCTGCCGGGGCTTGCCACCGCTTATCTCGACATGGATTTCGACGGCATTGGCGATTATATGGCGCGGCTCTCGCCGGCAACGCGCAAGGACATGCGCCGAAAGCTGCGAGCGCGTGAGGCCGTATCGGTCGAATATCGCAGCGATATCGCCGATGTGCTCCCGCGCCTCATGGCGCTTTACAACGACACGCGCATACGCGGCGACCGGCAGTTCGAGATCCTGACAGGCGCATATTTCGCGGGCGTTCTCGGCAATATGCCCGGCCGCGCCTTCTGCACGCTCTACAACGTTGAAGGGCGGCTTCTTGCCGCCAATCTCCTTGTCCGCAACGAGAATGTGCTGATCGACAAATTCTTCTGCATGGATGCCGCGGCGGGTCGTGAATACAATCTTTATTATCTGAGCTGGTTCGAAAATCTGGAATATTGCCTGAAGCACGGCCTGGGCCGTTATCAGAGCGGGCAGGCCCATTATGAGAACAAACTGCGGCTCGGCAGCCGGCTTACGGCCAACACCATGTTTTTCCGTCACCGCAACCCGATCGTGCAGGCTTTGCTGCGACTCGTCTCGCCGCTCTTCGCCATTCCGGATAGCGCGCGCACGGCCTGAGACCTGAAGTGGATACTGAACTTTTTGATTTAGGGGTTTGATATAAAAGGGTGGAGGCCTCGCCCGGAATCGAACCGGGGTGCAAGGATTTGCAGTCCTCTGCGTAACCACTCCGCCACGAGGCCATCCGGGAAGCGCCGACGCATGGGCGGATTGCTTCCTGCGCAGTTCCAATATTGATCCCCGTCCGCTTCGTCAAGCCGTTAACAGGCTGTTCGCGGGCTTTGCACGAAAATTCTCGTCTTTGTTTTTAAGCATGTCGTTATCGCAAAACCGCTGCGCACTTTTGCGCGACATGCTTTAGCCTGCGTCAGGTTCGTCCATGTTCCTGTCGGACGGGGTCTGGGGGCGCGTCAGATTGCCCCTGGAAAAAGTATAGCCGGTCTCCACCGCGCCGGGGCCGAACTTGTGGCGCAGGCGATCGATCGCGCCTTCCGCGACCGCGCGCTTGGCCGCCTGCGGATCGATGAGGTCGGGCGGATCGGCCTGTCCGGCCGATGCAAGTTCGCTGACGCCGATACCGATGAGCCGGAAGCGGGTTCCGTCCAGTTCCTTTTCCAGAAGCTGCAAACCGTGGCGGAAGATGCGGTCGGCAAGCTGGGTGGGATCGGCGAGGCGGCGGTTGCGCGTGCGCAGCCTGAAATCCTGCGTCTTGAGCTTGAGCACCACCGTATGGCCGGCGATACCGCCCGCCTTGAGCCTGCGCGACACTTTCTCCGCCAGCGCGCGCAGTATGGGAACCAGATCGTCGGCCCGCGAAAGATCGGTGTTGAAGGTGGTTTCCGCCGACACGCTCTTCATGTCCTGTTCCGGCTCGACCCGGCGGCTGTCCTGCCCCCGCGACAGCCGGTAAAGGCGCTGGCCCATCGTGCCGTATGCCTTTATCAGCGCGCCTTCCTCCATGACCTGCAACTGGCCGATGCTGCGGATGCCGTCTTCCTGCAATTTCTGTGCAAAGGCCTTGCCGACCCCCCAGATCATGCCGACCGGCCTGTCACGCAGAAAAGCGAGCGCTTCCGCCGCGCCGATCACCGAAAAGCCGCGCGGCTTTTCCAGATCGGACGCGACCTTGGCGAGAAACTTGCAATAGGAAAGTCCGATGGAAGCGGTGATTCCGATCTCGTCCTCCACGCGTTTCGCGAATCGCGCCAGCGCCACGGCCGGCGGGCCCTTGTGCAGGCGCTCCGTGCCGGCAAGGTCCATGAAAGCCTCGTCGATGGAAAGCGGCTCGACCAAAGGCGTCAGTTCGCGCATCAACTGGCGCACTTCGCGGCCCACGCGGGCATATTTCTCCATATTGGGCTTGACGACGACCGCGTCGGGGCAGGCTTCCAGCGCCTTGAACATGGGCATGGCCGAACGCACACCGTGGATGCGCGCCAGATAGCAGGCGGTGGAGACGACGCCGCGCTTTCCTCCGCCGACGATCAGCGGCCTGTCGCGCAGTTCGGGATTGTCGCGCTTCTCGACCGAGGCATAGAAGGCGTCGCAATCGACATGGGCCAGCGATAGCCGGTAGAGTTCGGGATGGCGGATAAGGCGCGGGCTGCCGCAGGCATGGCAGCGGCGCACGGAAGCGTTTTTCTGCGGCGAAAGGCAATCGCGGCAGAAACCTTGCTCTGGACTGTTTCCGACAAAGGGATCGGCCATCGCCAGCAAGCGCTCCAATGTCACCATGATTCCGGACGCCGCAAGATAGCATTGCCGCCGCGATCCCGGCCAGACCCCCTGTCAGGCCCCGGACAACCCCCAGTCAGACCCTTGACATTCGCGGCAGCTTCACCAGATTTAATGTTATGAACAGTCGCTTTGCATCCCTGATCCACCGGGTACACCCCATCGCGGGATAGCACCCCTCGAGTCCTGTCGGCGCGGCAGGGCTGCGAGGGAGGATACGCCGTTTGGCAAGCGGCTTCGCACAGCGCCTTCATGCCCGTTTCATCACAGTCATACCCACTCCGGGCGGAAAGGTCCGGGGTCAATCGTCAATAAGAGCGAGTTGCCGTCCATGAGCGAAAGAACCAGCGAAAAGACCATCACGAGAAGCCGCAGAAAGCCGGCCATCGTCGTCGGCGATGCCGATTACGAGCGCCTGACGGGACTGGCCGACAGCGTTGGCGAACGTCATGAGGCAATTGCCGAGGAACTGCTGGCGGAACTGGACCGTGCCCGCGTGGTGCCGCAAAAGCGGTTGCCGGAAAATGCGGTCCGCATGGGTTCCACCGTCACCTTCCGCTCGGACGATGGCCATGAACGTCGGGTCACATTGGTCTATCCCGGCGAGGCGGACATCGCGGAGGGCAGGATTTCGATTCTTACGCCGGTGGGGACGGCCCTGATCGGCTTGGCTCCCGGTCAGTCCATGTCGTGGGTCGCACGCGACGGGCGCACGCATGAACTGAGCGTGCTGAACGTAACCAATGGCGGGAACGGGACGGTTTAACAGGAACCGCTTTCCAGATGGCGGTTGCCGCCGCCGGGCAGAAGCCGGGCCGCCGTCTGCACATCGGCCGGATCGCGGCCCGTCTCGGCGCTGAAACGCATCAGCGTCGGTTCGTGCGCGAGGCAGAATTGCAGCACGCCGGCGAGAAAGCCCGGCTCACGCGCCGCCTGCCGGATGGAGGCGGCGTCGATTCCCGTCAGCGCCAGAAAGCGGGACAACAGATCCTTGTCCTGCGCGAGCCATGCCAGCGCTTCTATTGCAAGGCCCTGCGCCTCGGTTTCGTTCATCGGGGTTTTCACCGGCATCCTCCGTCTCGCTCGTGTGGCGGACTTGAAGTTCCTGTCATTTGGTTAGCTCTCACGTTCAGGAACTTCAAATCCGTAAACCACACCGGTTCATCAAGGCGGAATCGACCAGATTCCGGGCGTTTCATAAAGCTTAAACGGAATTATTTGCGTTTCATCAATCAAATGCGGTTAAATTTGGCGGCGTCCAGGGAAAATTGCGGGAATAGGCCGGATGCCGGCCTGCGGAAAAGGCCAGGGAAGTTTCGATGGTAAAATGTGTCATGATCGTCGAGGACAACGAACTGAACATGAAGTTGTTTCGCGATCTGATCGAGGCCAGCGGCTACGACACCATCCGCACGCGCAACGGGCTTGAAGCGCTGGACCTTGCCCGCGAGCATCGCCCCGATCTCATTTTGATGGATATCCAGCTTCCGGAAGTCTCCGGCCTCGAAGTCACCAAATGGCTCAAGGACGACGAGGAACTGCGCCATATTCCGGTTATCGCGGTCACGGCCTTCGCCATGAAAGGCGACGAGGAACGCATAAGGCAGGGCGGCTGCGAGGCCTATATATCGAAGCCGATCTCGGTGCCGCGCTTCATAGAGACGATAAAATCCTATCTGGGCGACGCCTGAACATGATGTCTGCGGGGGGATCATGACAGCAAGAATTCTGGTCGTCGACGATGTCGCTTCCAATGTGAAGTTGCTGGAGGCCCGCCTTCTCGCCGAATATTACGAGGTGATCTGCGCCTATAACGGCGCGGATGCGATCGAAATCTGCCTCGGTGGGCAGATCGACGTGGTGCTGCTCGACCTGCTGATGCCGGGTATGGACGGTTTCGAGGTCTGCCGCCGCCTGAAGTCGGATGCCCGTACCGCGAATATTCCTGTGGTGATGATCACGTCGCTCGACAGCGCGAAGGACAAGATCCGCGGGCTGGAGGCGGGCGCCGACGATTTCCTCTCCAAGCCCGCCGGCGATCTGCATCTCATGTCGCGCATCAAGAGCCTCGCGCGGCTGAAGCTCGTTTCCGACGAACTGTTCCGGCGCACCAATACGGTGGCGGACACCGAGGTCGAAGCGCTGCTCGCCAGCAAGGTCGCGGGCGATATGCAAGACGCGGCGCATATCCTCATCGTCGACGAGGACGAGGACGAGGGCGCGCAGCTATCCACCATTCTCGGCGGAAAATATCGCGTCGATGTGGCCAACGACGCCAACGCCGCCCTGATCCGCGCCGTCAACACGGATTACGACAGCATCATCGTTTCCGCCGCCTTCGCCGGCTACGATCCGCTGCGGCTCTGCTCGCAGCTGCGTACCATAGAACGGACGCGCCTGGTGCCGATCATCCTGATCGTGCGCGAGGACGAGGGCGCACTGGTGGTGCGGGCGCTGGAACTGGGCGTCAACGACTATCTCATGCGGCCTCTGGAGAAGCTGGAGCTTTTCGCGCGGCTGCGCACGCAGATCAAGCGCAAGTGCCACAACGATCTTCTGCGCCAGAGCATGAACCGGACCATCATCATGGCCGTGACCGACGATCTCACCGGCCTGCACAACCGGCGCTATCTCGACAGCCATATGCCGGTGCTTCATTCGCGCGCCATGGGGCGGGAACGGCCGCTGACGGTGCTGATGATCGATCTCGATTATTTCAAGCGGGTCAACGACCAATACGGCCATGACGGGGGCGACGACGTGTTGCGGGAATTCGCGACGCGCCTGCAAAAAAACACGCGTGGCATGGATTTGCTCTGCCGCTACGGCGGCGAGGAATTCATCGTCGTTCTGCCGGATGCCACCATGGACTGCGCGGCGGTGGTGGCGGAGCGCATCCGCTCCTCGGTGGCCGCCAAGCCCTTTGCCATCATGGGCGGCCGCCATAAGGTGGATATGACGATCAGCATCGGCATCGGCACCCTGCGCCCATACGGCGACAGTATCGAGGCGCTTTTCGAGCGGACGGACGCGGCACTCTACGAGGCCAAGCACAACGGCCGCAACCGCGTCGTCTTCGCGGTGGCATGAATGAAAAAGCCGCCTCTCGCGAGGCGGCTTTCATGTCTGTTTCGCGCGGAAACGGATTACTTGATCTTCGTTTCCTTGAACTCGACGTGCTTGCGCGCAACCGGGTCGTACTTGGTCTTTGTCAGCTTTTCCGTCATCGTGCGGCTGTTCTTCTTCGTCACGTAGAAGAAGCCGGTGTCGGCGGTCGACAAAAGCTTGATCTTGATCGTCGTAGCCTTGGCCATATCGAAATACCTGTCCTGATCCTTGCCGGAGCATTGGTTTCGCGGAAAATTTCCGCGGTCATGCCCGAATTTAGAGAAACCGCCAGCGATTCCGGCACTTGCATCCGGCAGCGGAAATTCGGCGCGACACTACGGATCGGCAGGCAAAAGTCAAGTGAGAAAAGTCAGGACCGCCTCCTGCGGAAAAGCAGCCGACCCGCCGCGAACAGCGCATAAGCGGCGAAAAATACGCCGAGCGTGATCGGATATCCCGTCGGGCCGAACGCATCCATGCCGATGCCGACCGCCTGCGGCCCCACCAGCATGCCGATGGCATAGCAGAAGACGAAGGCGGCATTGGCCGAGGCGAGTTCGCGTCCGGTCAGTTCCGACCCCAGATGCGCGAGGCCGATCGTGTAAAGGCCGGCCACCACGCCGCCCCAGAGGAACAACACGGCCGCCATGAGATACCATTGCTGCAACAGCCAGGGCAGCGCCGCCATGCCGATGAGGCCGGTCACGGCGCAGAAGAGCAGCAGCTTGCGGCGGTCGGACGTGCGGTCGCTGACGAGGCCGAGCGGTATCTGCATCAGCACGTTGCCGAGGCCGATCATGGTGAGCAGCAGCGCCGCGTCGCCTTCCGGGTAGCCGATACGCGTGCCGAACACCGGAAACAGCGCGAAGCCGCCGGTTTCCACCGCGCCGAACACGAAGACGGCCATGGTGGCCGTCGGCACGGAGAAGATGAAGGGCAGGAAGGGCACATGCTCGCCTTCCTCGAAATCGGGGCTGTCGCGCCAGGCGATAAGCACCGGTATCAGCGCCACCATGATGATGGCGAAGCCCACGTAGAAGGGCAGGCCGCCCGCGCTGCCGATCTTCGAGAACAGCCATGGGCCGAGCGCGAAGCCGAGCGAGAGCGACGTGGAATAGATGCCGAGCACCAGCCCGCGCTTTTCCGGCGGAGCGGAGGCGTTGATCCAGTATTCCGACAGCACGAACAGCACGGTCAGGGTAAAATGCAGCACGATGCGCAGCGCGAACCATGCCCAGAGCGGCCGGAAGAAATGAAAGCCGAGAAAGGCCGCGCTTCCGACGATGAGCATCAGGAAAATCGCCTTGACCACGCCGAGCCGTGCGGCGATGGGTGCGGCGAGCGGCGCCGCGACGATGGAGGCGAGGCCTGCCACCGCCGTGTTGGCGCCGATCAGGCTCGCCGAATGGCCGCGATCTTCCAGCAGCACGCTGAGCAACGGTATGCCGAGGCCGATGGCGGCACCCACCGCGCTGATGGTCGCGATGGCAGCCGCCAGCGAACGCCAGTGCATCCGCCCGTCACCCGGCGAACCTTTCGGCGCATTCGTCGATTCCGGGCCGAAAAAGCCGGCGGGAGGGAATTCTTCCTTCATTGGCTCAGATCACTTCACGGATGAAGCGGCCGCGCCGCTCATGATAGTGTGTCGCCGGTAATTCCTCCGGCAATGCGGGCAGGCCGTCCCGCCAGCGGGCAAGAAGAGCCTGCGCCTCCGCGAGAATGAGCCGTGTGATGCGCGGCGCGTCGAGTTCGTGGGCTTCATCGAGCGGCATCCAGCCGAGATCCTCCAGTTCGCCGCTCGGCACGAGCGGCTGACGGCCAAGATCGGACTGCACCTCGCAAAACGCGATAAAGAATCGCGTATCGAAACGGCGCGGATGGCCGGGCGGTGTTATAGCCCGCGCGAAATAGCGCAGTCGAGCGGGGTCGGGCAAGACGCCGCCGCTCAAAAAGGCACGCCATTCCGCATAATCGCGCAATGGCGCGGATGCGGATGCCGGGCAGGCGATGCGCAGGCCCGTTTCCTCGAAGGTTTCGCGGATGGCGCACAGGCCAAGCGCGCGGGCGCGGGCGACGGAGGGGCGCGATCCCATGCCGGCGACGAGCTTGCACCGGTCCGCGGCATGCAGTTCGCTGGCCGATGCGACCGAGCTGTCGGACGCGTCGAGGCTGCCGCCCGGAAAGACGTATTTGCCCGGCATGAAGGCGAGGCCGGCATTGCGCCGCCCCATCAGGACGCGCGGAATCCCGCCGGTGCGGTCGATCAGGAGCAGCGAGGCGGCGTCGCGCGGACGGCGGACCTTCGCCGGACCGGGCACGGCGGGGGGAGGGGAAAGCTCTGTCACGAATGTGCGCTCAATTTCCCTCGATGTAATCGTCGTCGGTTTCGCCGCCGAAACCGTGCATCCGCAGCGCCCATTGCAGGCCGATGGTCGCTCCCTTGATCGGTTGCAGCAGTATAAGCGACAGAATGAGCGTCAACGGCGCCCAGATCGCCATATGCGCCCAGAGCGGCAGGTCCGTGGTCGCTTCCACGCCCATGAAAGCGCCGACGACGATATGGCCGACGACGAGGATCGTGAGATAGGCGGGCAGGTCGTCGGCGCGCTGGGGCGTGTAGTCCTCGCCGCAGACGGCGCACCGGTCCACGGGCTTGACGAAGGCGCGAAACAGCCGTCCCTCGCCGCAATGCGGACAGCGGCAGCAGAAACCGCGCCGGATGGCCTCGCCTACGTGGCGTTCGGGCTGCGGCGGAGCGGCTTTCTCGCCGCCGAAAAGCTGCACGTCGCGTGCCGGACCGGCTCCAGCCATGCTCATCACCGACCTCCCTTCCTGTGGCGGGGAACGCCCGCGGGCTTCCCCTGCCGTCCCCGTGCCATGCGGCCCGACCGGCCTGCACGGCCAGCCTTGTGATGCGACAGCATCGATCGCGGCATCGGATGCGGTTCGGAAACCATCTCGAAGCGAAGCGCGCCCGCCACCGGCAGCGCCTCCACCAGCCGCACCGTCACCGTGTCGCCGAGCCGGAAACCTTTTCCGCTCCGCTCGCCGGTGATGGCGTGGTTGGCCTCATCATATAGAAAATATTCGTGGCCCAAAGTCGAAATCGGCACCAGTCCGTCCGCGCCATATGTCGCAAGATTCACGAACAGGCCGGCGCGGGTGACGCCGGTGACGCGGCCCTCATATTCGTCGCCCAGATGCGAGGCGAGGAAATGCGCGATCAGCCGGTCCACCGTCTCGCGCTCGGCCAGCATGGCGCGGCGCTCGGTGGAGGAGATCAGTGCCGAAATCTCGCCGAGCCGGGCCTCCTCGTCCGTGGTGATTCCGTCCGGGCCGAGCCGTAGCGCCTTGATCAGCGCGCGGTGCACGATGAGATCGGCGTAGCGGCGGATCGGCGAGGTGAAATGCGCGTAGCGGCGCAAGTGCAGGCCGAAATGGCCAATATTGTCGGGGCTGTATTCGGCCTGGCTTTGCGTGCGCAGCACCACCTGATTGACCAGTTCCTGCTGGTCCGTGCCCTCCACCGCGGAAAGGATGCGGTTGAACTGCGCGGGCTGCAACTGCGCGCCCTTGGCGAGGCTCATGTCGAGCGTGCGCAGGAACTCGCGCAGGCTCTCCTGCTTGGCCAGCGCCGGCGCGTCGTGGATGCGGAAGATCAGCGGCTGATGATGCGCCTCCAGCGTCTCAGCGGCCGAGACGTTGGCCTGAATCATGAATTCCTCGATCATCCTGTGCGCGTCGAGGCGCTCCGGCACGATGACCTTGTCCACCTTGCCGTCCGGCGTCAGCAGGATTTTCTTCTCCGGCAGGTCCAGCTCCAGCGGCTCGCGCGCGTCGCGGCCGCGCTTCAGCACCTTGTAGGCGGCCCAGAGCGGCTTCAGCGTGCGGTCGAGAACCGGGGCCGTGGCGTCGTCCGGCGCGCCGTCAATCGCCGCCTGCGCCTGTTGGTAGGCGAGGCGGGCGGCCGAGCGCATCATAATGCGGTGGAATTTGTGCGACGTCTTGCGCCCCTCGGCGGTGAAGACCATGCGCACCGCCATGGCCGGGCGGTCCTCGTGGCCGCGCAGCGAGCAGAGGTCGTTGGAGATGCGTTCGGGCAGCATCGGCACGACGCGGTCGGGGAAATAGACCGAATTGCCGCGTTTCAGCGCCTCGCGGTCGAGCGCAGAGCCGGGGCGCACATAGGCCGAAACGTCGGCGATGGCGACGATGACGACATGGCCGCCGGGATTGTTCGGATCGGTGTCCGGCTCGGCGTAGACCGCGTCGTCATAGTCCTTGGCGTCGGCCGGATCGATGGTGACGAGCGGGATGTCGCGCCAGTCTTCGCGGTGCTCCATGGTCGCGGGCTTGGCTTCCTCCGCCTCGCGGATCGTCGCATCGGGGAAGACGTGCGGGATTTCGTGCTCGTGGATGGCGATCATCGACAGCGCCTTCTCGCTGTCGATGGAGCCGACCACCTGCCGCACGCGGCCATGCGGCAGGCCGTGCCGGCGCGAGGAGGCCAGTTCCACTTCGACCAGATCGCCGCTCTTGGCGTCGCCCAGCGCGCTTGCGTCGAGCTGCACCTCGGCCTGCTTGCGGTCCACGGGTTCGAGCCGCCATTCGCCACCGGAAAGCTGTCGCAGCACGCCCAGCACCGCGTCGGCGCGGCGCTCCAGCCGCTTCATCACGCGGGCGGAATAATCCAGCCCGTGGCTGTCGTCGTTGCGGAAGATCTTGGCCAGCACGCGGTCGCCGACGCCCACGGCCGGGCCGCCGTCGGAGGCCTTGTCGAGCCGCTTGCGGCGGATCAGCACCTGCGGCGCGCCGCCGTGCTGCGCCTCGTCCCATTCGGAAGGCCGGCCGATCAGCCCGCCGTCCTCGTCGCGCCCGGTGATGTCCAGCACCGCCACCGGCGGCAGGAAGCCGGGCCGCGACAGTTTTCGCGCCCGCTTCTCCACCAGCCCGTCCTCGGCCAGCTCCTGCAACAGGTGCTTGAGATAGATGCGCCCGTCGCCCTTGATGTTGAAGGCCTTGGCGATCTCGCGCTTGCCGGCGCGGTCGGGATTTTCCTCGATATATTGGAGGACCTGCTCCCGCGTCGGCATGAAGGCGGGGTCGCTGGAGCCGGCTTTGGCGGCGCGCCGTTCCGTCCGCGCGGAACGTCCGGTTTCGGCATTGGGGAAACGGCGGGCCAAGGCTTACTCCTCTGCGGCGATCTAAAGCGCGCCGCGATCTCATCGATCGCTTTTCGCGCTTTAAGTCTTTGTTTTTACCGCATTTATGCGACGCCGAACGTTTCCGTTCGGCTGCAAAATGCTTTAGCTCTTCGACTTCGCCGCCGGCTTCTTGGCGGCGGCTTTCTTCGCGGGGGCCTTTTTCTCGGCCGTCTTCTTCTCAGTAGCGGCCTTGCGAACCGGGGCCTTCTTGGCCTTGGCTGAACCGCCCTTGGCGGCGATCAGCGCCAGCGCCTCTTCCATGGTCACGCCGGCCGGGTCCTTGCCCTTGGGCAGCGTCGCGTTGACCTTGCCCCAATTGACGTAAGGTCCATAGCGGCCGTCGCGCACGGTGATCGCGCCGCCGTCCGGGTGGTCGCCCAGGGTCGCCAGCGCCGCAGGCGTCGAGCGCCCGCGTCCGCCGCCCTTCGACTGCTTGTCGGCGAGCACCGACACGGCGCGGTTGAGGCCGACGGAGAACACTTCCTCGGCGTTCTCCAGATTGGCGAAGGTTCCGTCATGGCTGACATAGGGGCCGTAGCGGCCGATGCCGGCGGAAATCATCTTGCCGGTCTCGGGATGCTGGCCGATGTCGCGCGGCAGCGACAATAGCGCCACAGCCTTTTCATGGTCGATCGTGTCGAGCGTCCAGCCCTTGGGCAGGCTGGCGCGCTTGGCCTCCTTGCCTTCGCCGCGCTGGATATAGGGGCCGAAGCGGCCGGTGCGCGCGGTGATCTCCTCGCCGGTGAACGGGTCCTTGCCGAGCGACTTCGGCTCGTCCGCGGCCGAGGCCTCGCCATTGGCGTCGCCGCCCAGTTGCCGGGTGTATTTGCATTCCGGGTAGTTGGAGCAGCCGACGAAAGCGCCGTATTTGCCGAGCTTGAGCGACAGCGTGCCGGTGCCGCAGGTGGGACAGGCGCGGGGATCGCCGCCGTCCTCGCGCGCCGGGAACACCAGCGGGGCCAGTTCCTCGTTCAGCGCGTCGAGCACATTGGTGACGCGCAATTCCTTGATGTCGTCGACCGAGCCGGAGAAATCGCGCCAGAAATCGCGCAGCACGTCCTTCCACGACAGTTTGCCGTCGGAGATGAGGTCGAGTTTCTCCTCGAGGTCCGCCGTGAAGTCGTATTCGACATAGCGCTCGAAGAAGCTTTCGAGGAAGGCGGTGACCAGACGGCCCTTGGCTTCCGGGATCAGCTTGCGCTTGTCGATGACGATATATTCGCGGTCGCGCAGCGTGGCGAGCGTGGCGGCGTAGGTGGACGGCCGGCCGATGCCAAGCTCCTCCATCTTCTTGATGAGCGTGGCTTCAGAATAGCGCGGCGGCGGCTCGGTCGAGTGCTGGGTGGCGTCGATCTTCTCGCGCGCCAGCGCCTCGCCGGAGCGGATTTCCGGCAGCTTCGCGCTGTCCTCGTCGTCGTCCTCTTCCTCGCGATGGTCCATATAGGCGGCGAGGAAGCCGTCGAATTTCGTCACCGAGCCGGTGGCGCGCAGCATGGCCTTGCGGGAGCCGCTGGTCGCCTCAATGTCGACCGTGGTGCGCTCGATGTCGGCGGCCTGCATCTGGCTGGCGATGGCGCGCTTCCAGATCAGCTCGTAAAGCCGCGCCTGATCGGGATCGAGGAAGCCGCGCACGTCCCTGGGATGGCGCGAGAAGTCGGTCGGGCGGATCGCCTCGTGCGCTTCCTGCGCGTTCTTGGCCTTGCTCGAGTAGTAGCGCGGCTTTTCCGGCACGTATTTCGCGCCGAAGCTCTTGCCGATGGCGTCGCGGGCGGCGTTGATCGCCTCGGGGGCCATCTGCACGCCGTCGGTACGCATATAGGTGATGAGGCCGGCGGTCTCGCCGCCGATGTCGACGCCTTCATAGAGCCGCTGCGCCACCTGCATGGTGCGCGAGGCCGAGAAGCCGAGCTGGCCCGACGCCGCCTGCTGCAAGGTGGAGGTGGTGAAGGGCGGGCCGGGATTGCGCTTGGTGGGCTTGGCCTCGACCGAGACGGCCTTGAAGCTGGCGCTCTCCAGCATCGCCTTGATGGAGCCGGCCTGCTCGCCGTTCTTGATGTCGAGCTTGCCGAGGCGCTTGCCGTCCAGCGCGGTGAGGCGGGCGGTGAAGGCGTCGTCGCGCGGCGTCTTCAGGATGGCGGCGATGTTCCAGTATTCCTCGCGGACGAAGCGCTCGATCTCGGCCTCGCGGTCGCAGACGAGGCGCAGCGCCACCGACTGCACGCGGCCGGCCGAGCGCGCGCCCGGCAGCTTGCGCCACAGCACCGGCGACAGCGTGAAGCCGACCAGATAATCGAGCGCGCGGCGCGCCAGATAGGCGTCGACCAGCGGTTCGTCGATGTCGCGCGGGTGGGCGATGGCGTCGAGCACCGCCTTCTTGGTGATGGCGTTGAAGGCCACGCGCTGCACGGTCTTGCCGGCGAGCGCTTTCTTCTGCCGCAGCACTTCCAGCACATGCCACGAAATGGCCTCGCCCTCGCGATCCGGGTCGGTCGCGAGGATGAGGCCGTCGGACTCCTTCAGCGCCTTGACGATGTCGGACAGCCGCTTGGAGGAGTTGCTGTCCACCTCCCACGACATGGCGAAATCCTCGTCCGGGCGCACCGAGCCGTCCTTGGCCGGCAGGTCGCGCACATGGCCGAAGGAGGCCAGAACCTTATAGTTCGAGCCGAGATATTTGTTGATGGTCTTGGCCTTGGCAGGCGATTCGACGACGACGACGTTCATGTAAGGCAGCCTAAATTCGCGTATCGTGAAGGCAAATCGCCTCCCTGCCGCGTGGAACAAATTGCCTTTCACATGAACAGAGGGCGGCGTTTGGTCAAGGGCGGGGCATAAAAAATTGGCAAATACAACCCTTGAGTGCATTTTTTATTTACGAAGCTTCTGGTAGATTGACGGCAAGTCAACTGTCAAAGAGGCCAGTCATCCATATTAAAGACTTTCTAATTGAGCAATTTATCTTGATGCTTCGGGGGAAACATGAATCACAGCAGAAATTCCGATTCAGAAGTATTAGTATATATTGAAAAAATGCTCGGAGAATTGAGTACGCTCGCCAAGGGGGCTCGCTGTTCGTTGCTTGCCTATATGATCGCCATGGCTTCGCAGGAGGCGCACGACCGTATCGAAGCAGGGCAGAAAGCGGGCGCAGGCCCCGTTACACATCGGGCCGGAGCGCGACCTGATTGCCGGGATAGCGAACGAGTCGGCCGGCGAGATCGAGTTCGAGCAGGATGAGATGAACCTGTCCGGCCTCGATGCCCGTATGGCGAAGCAGGCTGTCCACGTCCACGGGGCTTGGGCCGAGTGCGTCGATCACGGCATGGCGCTCGTCGTCCGTGGTCAGCACGGGCGGCTCGTCCGCGATCTCGTCCAGGCCGGCAAGGAGATCGCCCTGTCCGGAGACGGTCAAAGCCGCATCGCGCGGGCCGGCGAGCGGCATCAGCGCCTCCACGATGTCGGCGGCGCCCGTCACCAGCGTCGCGCCCTGCTTGATGAGCGCGTTGGTGCCCCGCGCGCGCGGATCGAGCGGCGATCCCGGCACGGCGAAGACGGTGCGGCCCATCTCGCCCGCCATGCGCGCGGAGATGAGCGAGCCGGAGCGTTCCGCCGCCTCGATCACGACAAGGCCGAGCGCAAGCCCCGCAATGATGCGGTTGCGGCGCGGAAAATCGCGGGCGCGGGGCTCCGCGCCCATCGGCATTTCGGTGACGAGCGCACCGCCCGCCTCGGGAATGGCGCGGTAGAGCGGCAGGTTTTCCGGCGGATAGGGCCGGTCCAGCCCGCCGGCCAGCACCGCCACGGTGCCGCTCGCGAGGCTCGCCCGGTGCGCGGCCGCGTCGATGCCGCGTGCAAGGCCGGAGATCACCGCAAAGCCGGCCTCGCCCAGATCGCGCGCCAGCCGCTCGGTGAAGCGTGCGCCCGCCACGGAGGCGTTGCGCGAACCGACGATGGCGACGGGCGGCTTGTGAAAGACGCCGACATCGCCCTTTACGGTGACGAGCGGCGGCGGGTTCTCGCAGTTTTTCAGTTGCGGCGGATAATCCGGCTCGCCCATGCCGACGAGCCGCGCGCCCACGCGCGCGATGGCCTCCATCTCGCGCTCGGCCTCGTCCAGCGGCATGGCGCGGACGGGCCGCGTGCCGCCGCCCCTGATATTGAGGTCGGGCAGCATTTCCAGCGCATTGGCGGCGGAACCGCAGAACAGGATCAGGTCGCGGAAAGTGACGGGGCCGATATTGTCGGTGCGGATGAGGCGCAGCCAGTTGAGCCGCTGGCGGTCGGAAAGGCGAATACCGTTTTTCGGCTCCGCACCTTCTTTCACCCCTTGGCTCCGATCTTGCTCTCGGTGCCGGCGAGAAGCCGCCTGATATTGGCGTGATGCTTGATGAAGATGATGATCGTCAGCACCGTAAACAGCACCGCGATGGCGTGGTCGCCGTGCGCATAGAGCGCGATGGTGGTGAGGACGCAGGCGACCAGCGCGGAGAGCGACGAATAGCGCGTCAGGAACGCGCAGACGATCCAGACGACGGCGAAGACCAGCGCGCCCGGCCACGCAAGGCCGATCAGGACGCCGAGATAGGTGGCGACGCCCTTGCCGCCCTTGAAGCCGATCCAGACCGGAAACAGATGCCCGATGAACGCCCCGAAACCGGCGGCGATGGCCGCAGCCTCGCCACCGAAACGGCCGGCGATCAGCACGGCGGCCGTGCCTTTCAGCGCGTCGAGCACAAGGGTTCCGGCGGCCAGCTTCTTGTTGCCGGTGCGCAGCACGTTGGTCGCGCCGATATTGCCGGAGCCGATGGAACGCACGTCGCCCAGCCCCGCCATGCGGGTGAGGATCAGCCCGAAGGGGATGGAGCCGAGCAGATAGCCGAAGATCAGGGCTACCAGAACCGCGACGCTGAAAAAGTCCGATCCGCCCATGGATGCCCCCTTCGCTCTATGCCGAATAGACGGTCTTGCCGGCCACTATAGTGCGAACCGCACGGCCCTGAAAGCGGGCACCCTCGAAACAACTGTTCTTCGAGCGCGAGTGAAGATCCTGCTCGCGCACGATCCAGGGCTCGTCCAGATCGACGATGGCGAGATCGGCGCGCGCGCCGGGCCTGAGCGTGCCTGCGTCGAGGCCGAAGATCTTCGCCGGCGCGGTGGACAGAACCTCGACCAGCCGGATGAGCGGGATGCTGTCATTGTGATAAAGGCGGAGTGCGGCGCCAAGCAGCGTTTCGAGGCCGATTGCCCCGGCCTCGGCATCGGAGAAGGGCAGGCGTTTGGTGTCCACATCCTGCGGATCGTGGGCGGAAACCACGATATCCACGGTGCCGTTCTTCACCGCCTCGACCATGGCGAGCCGGTCGTCCTCGCCGCGCAGCGGCGGCGACAGGCGGAAGAAGGTGCGGAACTCGCCGATATCGTTCTCGTTGAGCGATAGGTGATTGATCGAGATACCCGCCGTCACCTTCGCACCGCCATCCTTGGCGCCGCGCACCACCTCCGCCGACATGGCGCAGGAAAGCTGCGCGGCGTGGTAGCGGCTGTCGGTGAGCGCGGCGAGGCGCAAATCGCGCTCCAGCGGGATCACCTCCGCCTCGCGCGGGCTGCCGGACAGGCCGAGCCAGCTTGCGAACAGGCCCTCGTTCATGACGCCGTTGGCCCCAAGGTAGGGATCGCGCGTCTCGCAGGCGATCACCGCGCCGAAATCGCGCGCATAGGTCAGCGCGCGGCGCATGACTTGGCTGTTGGCGATGGTGTGACGTCCGTCGGTGAAGGCGACCGCGCCGGCATCGCGCAGCAGGCCGAACTCGGTCATTTCCTCGCCGCGAAGTCCCTTGGTGATGGCCGCTGCCGGGTGAACGTTGACGATGGCCGTGTCGCGCGCGGTGCGCTTGACGAATTCCACCAGCGCCACATCGTCGATAACCGGATCGGTGTCGGGCATCATGACGATGGAGGTGACGCCGCCCGCCGCCGCCGCGCGGCTCGCCGAGGCTATGGTTTCGCGGTGCTCGGCACCGGGTTCGCCGACGAAGACGCGCGCATCCACCAGACCGGGCAGCACCGCCTTGCCGTTGAGATCGACTCTTTCCGCGCCCTCCGGCGCGCCCTGATTGCGGGCTTCGCTGCCTGCGGCGACGATCTTGCCGTTCTCGATCAGCACGCTGCCGGTCTCGTCGAGACCGCGCGAGGGATCGACCACGCGCGCATTTTCGAACAGGATCGCGCTCATGCTTTTTCTCCCGCGCTTGGGTTGCGGCGCGGATCGAGGAGCGCCTCCATGACCGCCATGCGCACGGCGACGCCCATTTCCACCTGCTGCTGGATGACGCTCTGCGGACCATCGGCGACATCGGAGGCGATCTCGACGCCGCGATTCATCGGGCCGGGGTGCATGACCAGCGCATCGGGCTTGGCCCGTTTCAGCTTCTCCCGGTCGAGGCCGTGGAAATGGAAATATTCTCGCACCGAAGGCACGAAGGAGCCGGCCATGCGCTCGCGCTGAAGGCGCAGCATCATCACCACATCGGCGTCCTTCAGGCCCTCTTCCATGGAGTTGAACACCTCGACGCTCATATCGGCGATGCCGGAGGGCAGCAGCGTGGAGGGGGCGACGACGCGCACTCGCGCGCCGAGCGCGTTGAGCAGCAGGATGTTGGAGCGCGCCACGCGCGAATGTAGCACGTCGCCGCAGATGGCGACGGTGAGGCCCTCGATGCGGCCCTTGGCGCGGCGGATGGTGAGCGCGTCCAGAAGCGCCTGCGTCGGATGCTCATGCGCGCCGTCGCCGGCATTGACCACCGAGCAGCCGACCTTTTGCGCCAGCAGTGCTGCGGCGCCCGCCGAGGCATGGCGGATGACGAGAATGTCGGGCTGCATGGCGTTGAGCGTCATCGCGGTATCGATGAGCGTCTCGCCCTTTTTCACCGAGGAATTGCCCACCGACATGTTCATCACGTCGGCGCCCAGCCGTTTTCCGGCCAGTTCGAACGAGGACTGCGTGCGGGTCGAGGCTTCGAAGAAAAGGTTGATCTGGGTGCGGCCGCGCAGCACGGATTTCTTCTTCTCCGGCTGGCGCGAGACGGCGATTTCCTGATCGGCAAGATCGAGCAGACACGAAATGTCGGTGGGCGAAAGCCCCTTGATGCCAAGCAGGTGGCGATGGGGGAAAAGCGGAGAGGCCGGTTGGTTTGTCATGGCAAGTCACTCCTATAGGACCGCGGCATCGGCCCCGCAACCGTCCTTATAACGGGCGGGCGCGATTCCCAAAGAAAAACCTGTGCCGTTCTGACGGGAAATTGAGTGGAACAAGGGAAAATTTTAGCAAATCCCGTACAACCGGCTTAGAGTGCATTTGAATCGAACAAGACGGGACGAGTCCTTGAAAACGCACGAAGTCACCAACCAGACGCCGCCGCTCGCCGGCGGCAACGCCTATCTCGGCGACCCGCTCGTGATGCAGATCGCCGCCCGGTTCCCGAAGGAACTGCACAGCGAACTGGAACAGACGGGCCGATTCGTGCTGTCGGCGGAAGCGCAGGATATGGCGCGCCTCGCCAATACGGAACTGCCGAAGCTGCGCACGCATGACCGGCAGGGCAGGCGCGTCGACGTGGTGGAATATCATCCGGCCTATCATGCGCTGATGCGCCGTTCCATCGCGCAGGGGCTGCATTGCTCCATATGGGAAGAGAATCCGCTGGAGAACGGACGCCGCCATCAGGCGCGCGCGGCCCGCTTCTATCTCATGGCGCAGCTCGAAGCCGGGCACCTCTGCCCGCTGACCATGACCAGCGCCTCGCTCGCCGCGCTCATGGCTTCGCCGGATGTCTACAAGCAGTGGTCGCCGGCGGTGCTGTCGCGCAAATATGATTTCTCGCAGAAGCCGGCTTTCGCCAAGCACGGCGTTACGCTCGGCATGGGCATGACCGAGAAGCAGGGCGGCACCGACGTGCGCGCCAACACCACCCGCGCCGAACCTGCCGTCGGCGGAGAATGGCGGATCACCGGCCATAAATGGTTCATGTCCGCGCCCATGTCGGACGCTTTCCTCGTTCTGGCGCAGGTCGATGAGGGCCTGTCCTGCTTCCTCATGCCCCGGCTGACGGAAAAAGGCAGCGGCAACGGCTTCTTCTTCCAGCGCCTTAAGGACAAGCTCGGCAACCGCTCCAACGCCTCCGCGGAAGTGGAGTTCGACGCGGCCATCGGTCGGATGGTCGGCGGGCCGGGCGAGGGCGTGAAGACCATCATGGACATGGTTACGCTGACGCGGCTCGATTGCGCTGTGGCCTCCGCCGGGATGATGCGCGCCGGCCTCGCCGAGGCGGTGCATCACAGCCGTCACCGCCAGGTGTTCGGCAAGGCGCTGATGGAACAGCCGCTGATGCGCCGCGTCTTGGCAGACATGGCGCTGGACGTGGCGGCGGCGACCGCGCCGTCGTTCCGGCTGGCCCGTTCCTTCGACGAAGCCGCCAGCGACAGGGGGGAGGCTGCCTTCGCGCGCGCCATGACGCCGGTCGTGAAATACTGGGTCTGCAAGATCGCGCCGGCGCTGCTTTGCGAGGCGATGGAATGCCTCGGCGGCAACGGCTATATCGAGGACGGCAACCTTGCGCGCGCCTATCGCGAGGCTCCGGTCAACGCCATCTGGGAAGGCTCCGGCAATGTCATGGCGCTGGACGTGGCCCGCGTGCTGGGCCGCGCGCCGGGCCTGTTCGACGAGGTGCTGGAATGGATCGGTGGGCAACTGGGCCCGCGCGGGCAGGGCACCATAGACGTGCTTCGCGCCGCCCTGCAACTCACCGAGACGGATCAGGGTGTGGCCCGGCTGCTGACCGAGCAGCTTGCCTTCGCGGCGGCTGCGGCGGAACTGCGCAGTCTCGGTGCCGACGATATCGCCGACGCCTTCATCGAGACCAGGCTCGGCGGCCAGTGGCGCACCACATACGGCATGCTCGACGCGCGCCATGACGCGGCGCGCATCATCGACCAGCTTTACCCGGATTCGTGAGAGCGTTTCAGCGCGCGCAGCCGGTCGAGCGCGCCTTGCAGGATGAAGGCGGCGGCGGCCGAATCGATGCGTTCGGCGCGCTTGCCGCGTGAGACGTCCATGCCGATCAGCGCCCGCTCGGCGGCGACCGTGGAGAGGCGTTCGTCCCAGAAGGTGAAGGGCAGGTCGGTCAGCGGCTGCATGGTGCGCACGAAGGCCCGCGTCGCCTGCACGCGCGGCCCCGCCGTGCCGTCCATGTTCATGGGCAGGCCGATGACGATCGCGCCGACCCTGTCCGCCGCCAGCGCCTTCATGAGCGCCTGCGCGTCCAGCGTGAACTTCACCCGCCTGATGACGGGGCGCGGATGGGCGAAGGAAAGTCCGATATCGGAGACGGCAAGCCCGATGGTCTTCGTGCCGAGATCGAGCCCGGCGACGGTTTCGCCGGCTGCGAGCAGCGCCGGAATTTCTTCTATTTCAACGACGGCCATTGGTCCTCATTGGGGTCCTCATCGGATTTTGAAGCGGTAGCGGTTGCTTTCGACTTTATCCGCGTCATATCTGTTCGCAACAAAGCATTTCCAGCAAAAGTGCGAAGCGGTTTTGCGTCGGACAATGCGTCGAAGCAAGTTCAAATCGAGATCGAAGGAGAGAGAAGATGAAAATCACCTGGCTCGGCCATGCCGCGTTCCGCGTCGAAACCGCGAAGGCGGTGATCCTCATCGATCCGTTTCTCAATGGCAATCCGGGCGCGAAGGGCATCGACTTCAAGGAGGCGACCGCCGGCGTCACCCATATCGCGCTGACCCACGGCCATGGCGACCATGTCGGCGACACGATAGCCATCGCGAAAGAGCACGGCGCGACCGTCATCGCCAATGCCGATCTGGCCTCGTGGCTCGGCAGTCAGGGCGTGGAGAAGATCGACCCCGGCAATACGGGCGGCACGCTGGCGCATGAAGGCTTCACCGTCACCTTCGTCAACGCACTCCATTCCTCCGCGATGCTGACAGAGAACGGCGTTTCGCAGGCGCTCGGCAATCCCAACGGCCTCGTGTTCCATTTCCCCGACGCGCCGACGCTCTATCATATGGGCGACACCGACATCTTTTCCGACATGGCTCTGATCAACGAACTCCACCAGCCGGAGATCGGCATCGTGCCGATCGGCGACCGCTTCACCATGGGCGGGGCGGTCGCGGCGCTGGCCTGCAGGCGCTATTTCGGCTTCAAGGTAGTGCTGCCCTGTCATTACGGCTCCTTCCCGATCCTCGACCAGACAGCGGAGAAATTGGTCTCCGGCATGTCAGGGCAGAAAACGACCCGGATTCTGGCAGATCCGGCCGGTACGGTGCATACGTTCTGACCGGCTCTAAATTCTTGCGCTTCGGGAAGCGCATCGTTATAGCCGTACAGGATTTTCCGGGGCGGTGCATGGCCGCCCCTTTGAGGCATTTGCGGAGAAGAGCATGTCCGTCGATATTTCCACCGTCAAGCGTGTGGCAAAACTCGCGCGCATCGCGGTCAGCGATGAGGATGCCGGGCGCATGACCGGAGAACTCAATGCGATCCTCGGTTTCGTCGAGCAGTTGAACGAGGTCGACGTGACGGGCGTGGAACCGATGACCTCGGTGACGCCGATGAAGATGCGCATGCGCGAAGACAAGGTGACGGACGGCGGCATCGCCGCTGCCATCGTCGCCAACGCGCCGGTGACCGAGGACAATTTCTTCGTGGTGCCGAAGGTCGTCGAATAGGCGAATTGACAGGATTTGATCATGAGCGAACTGACCGCACTCACCATCGCCGAGGCGCGCGACCGGCTGAAGGCCAAGACCTTCACCGCCGCCGAACTGACTGAGGCCTATCTCTCCGCCATCGACGCCGCCAATCCGGTGATCAACGCCTATGTGGCCGTGACCCACGACCGGGCGCGCGACATGGCGAAAGCTTCCGACACCCGTATCGCCAAAGGCGAGGCCGGTGCGCTGGAAGGCATTCCGCTCGGCGTCAAGGACCTCTTTGCCACCAAGGGCGTGCATACGCAGGCCTGCTCGCACATTCTCGACGGCTTCAAGCCGGAATATGAATCGACCGTCACCGCCAATCTGTGGGCCGACGGCGCGGTGATGCTGGGCAAACTCAACATGGACGAATTCGCCATGGGCTCGTCCACCGAGACATCCTATTACGGCGCGGTGAAGAATCCGTGGCGGGCGGAAGGTTCCAACGCCGATCTGGTGCCCGGCGGCTCGTCGGGCGGTTCGGCCGCCGCCGTCGCCGCCAGCCTGTGCGCCGGTGCGACCGCCACCGACACCGGCGGCTCGATCCGCCAGCCCGCCGCCTTCACCGGCACGGTGGGCATCAAGCCGACCTATGGCCGCGTGTCGCGCTGGGGCACGGTGGCCTATGCGTCGTCGCTCGATCAGGCAGGACCGATCGCGCGCGACGTGCGTGACGCCGCGCTGCTTCTGAAATCCATGGCTTCGGTCGACCTGAAGGATACGACCTGCGCCGATCTGCCGGTGCCGGATTATGAAGCCGCCATCGGACGCTCGGTCAAGGGCATGAAGATCGGCATTCCGAAGGAATACCGCGTCGACGGCATGCCGCAGGAGATCGAGGAACTCTGGCAGAAAGGCGTCCGCTATCTGAAGGACGCCGGCGCCGAGATCGTCGATATCTCGCTGCCGCACACGAAATATGCGCTGCCGGCCTATTATATCGTGGCGCTGGCGGAAGCCTCCTCCAATCTCGCGCGCTATGACGGCGTGCGCTATGGCCTGCGCGTTCCCGGCAAGGATATTGCCGACATGTACGAGCAGACCCGCGCCGCCGGCTTCGGCAAGGAAGTGAAACGCCGCATCCTGCTCGGCACCTATGTGCTGTCGGCGGGCTATTACGACGCCTATTATCTGCGCGCGCAGAAGGTGCGCACGCTGATCAAGAAGGACTTCGAGGACGTTTTCGCCAAGGGCGTGCAGGCGGTGCTCGCGCCCGCCACGCCGTCCGCCGCCTTCGGCCTCGGCGACGAGGAACTGGCGAACGATCCGGTCAAGATGTATCTCAACGACATCTTCACCGTCACCGTGAACATGGCCGGCCTGCCGGGCCTTTCGGTTCCTGCCGGGCTCAACGCGGCTGGCCTGCCGCTGGGGCTGCAACTGATCGGGCGTCCCTTCGAGGAGGAGACGCTGTTTCAGGCGGCCCATGTCATCGAACAGGCAGCCGGACGTTTTACGCCCCGTAAGTGGTGGTAGGGCCGAAGCCGTTTATTCGCCGGGCCGCTCCCGGCGAACATGACTTGCTGGCCACGCTCGCCGTCAGGGCGTGGAACGTGGCGGTGCACGGCATCGAACTGACCGAAGAACGTCGCTTCGCGCTAAAAGAGAAGTTCCTGCGCCATCTGTCTGAAAATGCTGACGGTGTTCTGGTGGCGGAACTCGCGGACGGCATTCGCGGCTGGGGCGGTCGGGTGCCGGACAGCCCCTATATTTCCGACCTGTGGGTGGAGCCCGAATATCACGGGCAGGGTATCGGCGGGCATATTCTCGATGCGCTGATGGCGGCGATCTTCCTCGACGGCTTCGCCGCGGCGCTGATCGGCACCCATGCCGACAATATCCCGGCCATCCGCCTCTATGAAAAGATGGGTTTCGAGGTCGAATGGCGCGGCGAGGAATGGTCGGAAAGCCTCGGCTGCAAGGTCATGAAGGTCGGCATGCGCGCGAGCTTCGAGTTTCGGTAAAGCCTCGCGATTCGAAAAGCGCGGTCAGATATCCAGTTCCTCGACGAAGGCGGCGCGGTCCTGAATGAAACGGAAGCGGGCTTCCGGCTTTGTTCCCATCAGTTCGTCCACCGTATTGCGCGTCTCGTCCGCATAATCCTCGTCCACCTGCACGCGCAGAAGCGTGCGTCTGGCCGGGTCCATGGTGGTTTCCTTCAACTGGTCGGCGCGCATCTCGCCGAGGCCCTTGAAGCGGCCGATCTCCACCTTGCCGCGCCCGGTGAAGACGGTGCGCAGCAATTCGTCCTTGTGCGCGTCGTCGCGGGCATAGGCCGTCTTGCCGCCCTGACTGATGCGGTAGAGCGGCGGCACAGCCAGAAACAGATGGCTGTTGCGGATCAGGTCCGGCATTTCGCGATAGAAGAAGGTGATGAGCAGCGAGGCGATATGCGCGCCGTCCACGTCGGCGTCGGTCATGACGATGACGCGGTCGTAGCGCAGTTCTTCCTCGCGGTAATGCTTGCGCGTGCCGCAGCCGAGCGCCTGAACGAGGTCGGCGATCTGCTGGTTGGCGGTCAGCTTGTCCTGTCCGGCGCTGGCGACGTTCAGGATCTTGCCGCGCAGCGGCAGGATGGCCTGCGTGGCACGGTTACGCGCCTGCTTGGCGGAGCCGCCCGCCGAATCGCCCTCGACGATGAAGATTTCCGCACCGGCGGCCGCGTTCTGCGTGCAGTCGGCGAGCTTGCCGGGCAGCCGCAGCTTGCGCGTCGCGCTCTTGCGCACCGTTTCCTTTTCCTGCCGGCGGCGCAGGCGCTCCTCGGCACGCTCGATCACCCAGTCGAGCAGGCGCGAGGCTTCCTGCGGCGAGGCCGCCAGCCAGTGGTCGAACGGATCGCGGATCACGTTCTCCACGATGCGCTGCGCCTCCACCGTGGCGAGCTTGTCCTTGGTCTGGCCGACGAATTCCGGCTCGCGGATGAACACCGACAGCATCGCCGCCGCCGAGGTCATCACGTCATCGGTGGTGATGATGGAGGCGCGCTTGTTGTTGGTCAGTTCGGCATAGGCCTTCAGGCCGCGCGTCAGCGCGATGCGCAGGCCCGCCTCATGCGTGCCGCCGTCGCCGGTCGGGATCGTGTTGCAGTAGGAATTGACGAAGCCGTCGCCGCCATACCACGACACCGCCCATTCCACCGCGCCGTGCCCGCCCTGCTTCTCGGTCTTGCCGGCGAAGATTTCGCGCGTGACCTGATGCTCCTTGCCGAGCGTCGCCTGAAGATAGTCCTTCAGGCCCCCGGGAAAGTGGAACACGGCCTTTTCCGGCGTGTCCTTCTTCGGATCGAGCAGCGCGGGATCGCAGTTCCAGCGGATTTCGACGCCACCGAACAGATAGGCCTTGGATCGCGCCATGCGATACAGCCGGTGCGGATCGAAATGCGCGTTCTTGCCGAAAATATCCGGGTCGGGATGAAAGCGCACGCGCGTGCCGCGCCGGTTATGCACCTCGCCAAGATCCTCAAGCCCGCCCTGCGGGATGCCGCGCGAGAAGCGCTGGCGATAGAGGCGGCGGTTGCGCGCCACTTCCACTTCCAGGACGTCGGACAGCGCGTTGACCACCGACACGCCGACGCCGTGCAGGCCGCCGGAGGTCTCGTAGGCCTTGCCGTCGAATTTGCCGCCGGCATGCAGCTTGGTCATGATGACTTCGAGCGTGGATTTGCCCGGCGCCTGCGGATGCTCGTCGACCGGGATGCCGCGCCCGTTGTCGGTGACGGTGATGAAGCCTTCCGCGTCGAGGCCGACTTCGATGAAATTGGCGTGGCCGGCCACCGCCTCGTCCATCGAATTGTCGATGACCTCGGCAAAGAGATGATGCAGCGCCTTCTCGTCCGTGCCGCCGATATACATGCCGGGGCGCAGGCGCACCGGCTCCAGCCCTTCCAGAACCCGGATCGAGGAGGCGTTGTAATCGTCGCCGGAAGAGGACGGCGCAGCCTTCGGCGCTGCGGCGGGTCTCACCGGCGCGGGACGCGCGGCGATTGGCGCCGCTTCGCCCTGCGATGCGGTCCGGCGCACCCGCGCATTGTTCAACACGCCCGAAAAGAGATCGTTGCTGTCATCCATCTTGTCGATCGGCTTCCTGTCCTGCGAATCACCCGGATCATGCCATGCGGAAACGCGAAAGGCGACAGAAGTTCGCTTTCCGTTCCGGATTCGCACCGCTTTATCAAAGGATTTCGCACATGATTTCGCGCCCGGGAGAGTGGAAAGACGCGCGCGCCTGAAATAGAACCGTGCAGGACGCGGGAGGGAAATTATGCGGGACGGGCGGGCGGGTGATGTGACGGCGCATGTGCAAGGCATGATCCTGATGGTGATCGCCGTGCTGATGCTGCCGCTGATGGACGCCATCGGCAAATGGCTGGCCATGATGGACGGCATGCCGCCCGGCACCGTCACCTTCATGCGCTATTTCGTCCAATGCGCGCTGATGTTCGCGATCCTCACCGGCACGGGCGGCCTGCGTGCGCTGCGCAGTTCCAACCTCGGCGGCAATCTCCTGCGCGGCGCGCTGATGGGCATCAGCGGGCTTTGTTTCTTCACGGCGGTCAAATATATGCCGCTCGCCGATGCGATGGCGATCTATTTCGCCGAGCCGCTGATCCTCACGCTGCTTTCCGCGGTTTTCCTGAAGGAAAAGGTCGGCTGGCGGCGGTTCAGCGCGGTCGGCATCGGCCTCGTCGGCACGATGATCGTCATCCAGCCGAGCTTTTCGATCTTCGGCATGGTGGCGCTCCTGCCGTTGGCCACCGCGCTTTCCTTTGCGGTCTATCTGATGCTCAACCGCAAATACGGCGCGCGGGAAAACCCGCTCGTCATGCAGTTTCACGCCGGCATCGGCGGCGCGGCATTCGCCGCTCTCGCCATGGCGGTGGCGCCGCTAACCAGCCTCGACGACATGCGCTTCGGCCTGCCCCACACGATCGACGCATGGCTTTGGCTTCTGCTTCTGGGCGGCATCGGCACGGTCAGCCACCTCATGGTGGTACAGGCCTTCAAGCTTGCGCCCGCCTCGCTGCTGGCCCCGTTTCAATATCTGGAAATCGTCAATGCCGTGCTGGTCGGGCTGATCGTGTTCGGCGATTTTCCGACACGCTCGAAATGGTTCGGCATCGCGGTCATCATCGCATCGGGCTTCTACGTCTTCGTGCGCGAGCGCAAGGTGAAAGGCGAAACGGAGGTCTGACCTTCAGACGGCCCGGCGCGGTCCGAAAACCGTCTCGAAGGCCGAGCCCAGCGCCACATCCACGTCGCCCATGGTGACGGGCAGGCCGAGATCGACAAGGCTGGTGACGCCGTGCTCGGCGATGCCGCAGGGCACGATGCCGCCGTAATGGCCGAGTTCCGGCTCGACGTTAATGGCGATGCCGTGGAAGCTCACCCAGCGGCGGAGGCGAATACCGATGGCGGCGATCTTGTCCTCGCAAAGACCGCCGTCGGCAAGGCGAGGCTTTTCCGGCCGCACCACCCAGACGCCGACGCGATCCTCGCGCCGCTCGCCCTTCACGTTGAACTGCGACAGCGTGTCGATGATCCATTGTTCGAGCGCCGCCACGAAGGTGCGCACGTCCTCGCGCCGGCGCTTGAGGTCCAGCATGACATAGGCCACGCGCTGGCCGGGACCGTGATAGGTGTATTCGCCGCCGCGCCCGGTGCTGAAGACCGGAAAACGGTCAGGCGTCAGCAGGTCCTGCGGCCGCGCGCTGGTACCCGCCGTATAGAGCGGCGGATGCTCGACCAGCCAGACCAGTTCATCGGCCGTTCCCTCGCGGATCGCCTGCACGCGCGCCTCCATGAAGGCAAGCGCCGCCTCGTAATCGGTGAGGCCCGCAGCGACCAGCCATTCCACCGGCGGCGCATCGGGCGCGATCGGCTGGAAACGGACATCGAGCGTATCGCGCGGGCGCGGGATTTCTGGGGTGACGGGAGCGGATATGTCGGTCATGATGATGGCATATGGCCGCTTCGGCGTTTTGTTTCCAGATGGCAAATTGCCCCTGCCGTGGGGCAGCTGCGGAACGATGGGCGCGAAGCCCATGATTTTTTGAATTTATGTGGTCGAAACGCAGTTTTCCGGTGTTGACCATTGCGAAAGCCGCCCTTATGTTCCGCCGCACTTCCGGGGACGCACCGCTCCCCTTCGGGAGCGCGTAGCTCAGCCGGTAGAGCAACTGACTTTTAATCAGTAGGTCCAGGGTTCGAATCCCTGCGCGCTCACCAAAATCAATTACATAGTTCAGTCGCTATCGTGCTGGAATGTCAATTTCCGATCTCGGGGTAACATCTGGGGTAACGAAAAATATCCGGACTTTTTTCCGGCAGAGAATCGGCCCTGATCGCATTCGGCGGCTGAAAAACAAAAAAAAAGCCCCACCCGGCGTTAACCGGGTGGGGCTTTTCGGTTGCATTGAATTAGAGCTTCTTCCCGGATAGCGGGAGGTTGCGCACCCCAAAAAGTTGCGATAATTCCATATCGTGGCTTTGGGGGGACTAGCATGAAAACATACTTGATCAATCTTGATCGGGCGACCGACCGCGCGAGCGCAATGCAAATGGCATTTGCTGCTATAAATCTACCCTTTGAACGGGTTTCAGCGATAGATGCCGAAAGCCTTACTCATGCGGATCGGCGGACCTATTGCGACAACGATGCGCTTTCCAATGGCACCGTATGTTGCTTTTTAAGTCACCGGCGTTGCTGGCAAAAGCTCGTGGAGAGTGGTGAACCTTTTTGTGCCGTATTCGAGGATGACGCCGTTTTCGGCAAGGCGGCACAGGCCATATTTTCCAGTCTGGACTGGTTGCCCGCATCGTTCGATATCATCAAACTGGAAACATATATGCGCGACACCGTTGTTGAGAAGCGGGCGTTTGTCGAAATCCAAGGTCATTCCCTGCGTCTGCTAAAGGCGGAACATGTGGGCACCGGGGGATATATTATTTCGCGTCAATGCGCCCAACGGCTGTTGACAGAAAGTGACAAATTTTCCGTTCCCGTGGATCATTTTATGTTTCGCGCAGGCAAGGGGCCTTTTGCGGACCTGAACGTCTTGCAAATGTTTCCGGCAATCTGCATCCAGCAACAGTTTATGTCGGTCGAGGCTCCAGCCAGTATGATCGCGCCGAGCGCAAAGGCAAAGCTGTTGCGGGCTGCAAAGCTCAAGCGTGAACTGATGCGCCCATTCAAAAAAATCGCGTACCGCGTTCGCGCCGCTGTGATGAACCGCTTTTCCGGCCAGCTTTGGGGAAAGGTTCCTTTCGGCCAATAAAACCAACCATATCGAAAAATCGTTCAAGCCGCCTCCGGGCGGCTTTTTCGTATCCGCCCCCTGAAAGCCAGCCTCGTGCGGGCTTTTTCTTTTGGAGAAAAGGTATGTCCGATCCGATTTTCGGCATTTCCATCACGCGCGTCGATGATCAGCCGCTTCCCGCAGTAACCACGGATATGTCGATTGTCGGTCTGGTCTTCACCGCGCCCGCAGCCGACGCGACTGTCTTCCCCCTGAATACCCCGGTGCTGTTCTACTCTGACGATACGGCCACCGTGGCGAAGATGGGCTTGACCGGCACCGACCCGAATGCAGTCGAGCTTATCAACGACCAGCTTGGCGATTTCCAAGTCTCGGCCACTATCGTTGGCGTGCGCGTGCAGGAAGGTGCGAGCAGCACGGAAACCATCGCCAATCTGCGCGGCGATCTGGGCCGAACCTGTGGTCGAGCACAATGCCGCATCGAAAATATTCAACGCCGTACCAATCTTGGTCTATATATCGACGCGATTTGTCCGGCTTATAACCATGCAGCAGCGAGAGCGGGGCCTATTGAAGAAGCAAATGAGGAATCGGTGCTCGATATTTCCTATATGACGGCGGCGGGGGCGGGGGCTTTGTCCTTCCTGTCACCCTGCGTGCTGCCGCTGGTACCGCCCTATCTGTGTTACATGGCGGGGGTCAGCGTCGAGGATTTCCGCGCGGAAAAGGCGGCAGGCGCATCGGCGCGCCGCCAGCTCGCGCTGGCCGCGATCGGTTTCGTGCTCGGCTTCACCACGGTCTTCGTGCTGCTCGGCGCGGGCGCATCCTCGGTGGGCGCCTTCCTGCGCGCCTGGCAGCAGGAGATCGCCGTCGCCGCCGGCTTCGTCATCATCCTGATGGGGCTGAACTTTCTCGGCATATTGCGCCTGTCGCTGCTCTCGCGCGAGGCGCGCTTCCAGGCGCGCAACGCGCCTGCCTCGCCGCTCGGCGCCTATGTCATGGGGCTTGCCTTCGCCTTCGGCTGGACACCCTGCATCGGCCCGGTTCTCGGCCCGATCCTGACGCTGGCCGGTGGTCGCGAAACGGTAGGCGCGGGGGCTGCACTGCTCGCGGTCTACTCGCTGGGGCTCGGTATTCCCTTCCTGATCGCCGCGCTCTTTTCCGGGGCCTTCATGCGCTTCCTGTCGCATTTCCGCGTACATCTTTCCAAGGTGGAGAAAGCGATGGGGGCGCTGCTCGTCGTCGCGGGCGTGCTGTTCCTGACCGGCGGCATGCAATCCTTCTCTTTCTGGCTGCTGGAGGCATTTCCGGTGCTGGGACGGCTTGGATAATATCCCTTAATCTTCCATATACGCCTTGATGCTATCAACGAACCGACCTTTCATACTCCCGGACCGACCATGACCGAACGCACATGCCTCTCCATCGTGCTCGCCGCCGGCGAAGGCACCCGCATGAAATCGAGCCTGCCGAAAGTGCTGCACAAGGTGGCCGGCCTGCCCTTGGTCTGCCATGTGGTCAAGGCCGTTCAGGAATCGGGGCAGGGAACGGGCAAAAGCGACGTGGCGCTGGTGGTCGGGCGCGGCGCGGAAACGGTGCGCAACGCGGTGGAGAAATTCGCCGGTCCCGTCTCGGCCTTCGAGCAGACCGAGCGGCTCGGCACGGCGCACGCGGTGCTGGCGGCGCGCGCGGCCATCGCGCGCGGCTATGACGACCTCCTGATCGTGTTCGGCGACACGCCGCTGATCGAGGCGCAGTCGCTGCAGGCCGCCCGCGCGCGGCTGGCCGGCGGCGCGGATATCGTGGTGATCGGCTTCCGTCCGGCCAATCCGCACGGCTACGGTCGGCTGATCGAGGAAGGCGGCCGGTTGACCGCCATCGTCGAGGAGAAGGAAGCGACCGAGGCGCAGAAAAAGATCGGCTTCTGCAACGGCGGCCTGATGGCGGTGCGCGGCGACCATGCGCTGGCGCTGCTCGACGCGGTCGGCAACGACAACGCCAAGGGCGAATATTACCTGACCGACATCGTCGCCATCGCCCATCAAAAGGGCCTGAACGTTGCGGCCATCGAAGTGCCGGTCGATAATGTCATCGGCATCAACAACCGCGCGGAACTGGCCGAGGCCGAGGCCATCTGGCAGAACCGCAGGCGCCGCGACATGATGCTTGCCGGCGTGACGCTGATCGCGCCGGAAACCGTGTTCTTCCACCACGACACGCTGGTCGAGGCCGACGTGATCATCGAGCCGAACGTGTTTTTCGGTCCCGGCGTGCAGGTGGCCTCCGGCGCGCTCATTCATTCCTTCACGCATATGGAGGGCGCGCATATCGGTCCCGATGCGGAGATCGGGCCGTTCGCCCGCCTGCGTCCCGGCGCCAATCTCGGCGAAAAAACCAAGGTCGGCAATTTCTGCGAAGTGAAGAATGCCGATGTGAAGAAGGGCGCCAAGATCAACCACCTGACCTATATCGGCGACGCCACCGTTGGTTCGGCCGCCAATATCGGCGCGGGCACGATCACCTGCAATTACGACGGCTACAACAAATTCAGGACCGAGATCGGGGAGAATGCCTTTGTCGGCTCCAATTCGTCACTGGTCGCGCCGGTCAGGATCGGCGATAACGCCTATATCGCCTCCGGCAGCGTGATAACATCCGACGTCCCCGCCGATGGGCTGGCCTTCGGGCGCGCGCGGCAGGAGAACAAGGAAGGGCGGGCGACCATTCTGCGTGAGAAGTACGCTGCCATCAAAGCGGCGAAATCCATCGCGAAATAGACAAACCAATTGACGAGGCGAAACGACGACGATCCCGATTGCCGTTGCGCCGCGAATTCTTTAAACCGCAGGCTGAAGGCCTGAAATATTTGTCTGGAGCAGCCTATGTGCGGAATTATCGGCATTATCGGTAGGGATGAAGTCGCACCGCTTCTGGTGGACGCGCTGAAGCGGCTCGAATATCGCGGCTACGATTCCGCCGGTATCGCCACGCTGCAGAACGGCCGGCTGGACCGCCGCCGCGCCGAGGGCAAGCTGGTCAATCTGGAGAAGCGCCTCGCCGGCGAGCCGTTGCCGGGCGTCATCGGCATCGGCCATACCCGCTGGGCCACCCACGGCAAGCCGGTGGAGCGCAACGCGCACCCGCACATCACGCCGCGTCTTGCCGTGGTCCACAATGGCATCATCGAGAATTTCGCCGAGCTGCGCGCGATGCTCGAAGCCGAGGGCGTCATATTCGAGACGGAAACCGACACCGAGACTGTCGCCCATCTCGTCACGCGCGAGCTGGAGAAGGGCAAATCGCCGGTCGAGGCCGTGCGCGACTGCCTGCCGCTGCTGCAGGGCGCTTTCGCGCTGGCCTTCCTGTTCGAGGGCGAAGATGAGCTTTTGATCGGCGCGCGGCAGGGTCCGCCGCTGGCGGTAGGCTATGGCGAGGACGAGATGTTCCTCGGCTCCGACGCCATCGCGCTCGCGCCCTTCACCGACACCATCGCCTATCTGGAAGACGGCGACTGGGCGGTGCTGACGCGCAAGGGCGTCACCATATATGACGAGAGCAACAACGAGGTGCAGCGCCCGGTGCAGAAGTCGCAGGCGACGAATTTCGTCGTCTCGAAGGGCAATCACCGCCACTTCATGCAGAAGGAGATGTGGGAGCAGCCGGAAGTCATTTCCCACACGCTGGCCCGTTATCTCGACTTCAACAAGGGCGAAGTGCGCTCCGACGCCGTCGGCGTCGATTTCAGCGCCATCGACGGCTTGACCATCTCGGCCTGCGGCACCGCCTTCTACGCGGCTTCGGTCGGCAAATACTGGTTCGAGCAGATCGCGCGCCTGCCGGTCGACGGCGACATCGCGTCGGAATTCCGCTATCGCGAAATGCCGCTGTCGAAGAACACGCTGGCCATGTTCGTGTCGCAGTCGGGCGAGACGGCCGATACGCTGGCCTCGCTGCGCTATTGCAAGTCGCAGGGGCTGAAGATCGCCTCGGTGGTCAACGTCACCGGCTCGACCATCGCGCGCGAATCCGACGCCGTGTTCCCGATCCTCGCCGGGCCGGAGATCGGCGTGGCCTCGACCAAGGCCTTCACCTGCCAGCTTTCGGCCATGGCCTCGCTCGCCATCGCCGCCGGCAAGGCGCGCGGGACGATCGATGCCAGGCGCGAGAAGGAGCTGGTGCGCCAGCTTTCCGAAGCGCCGCGCTTCATCAATCAGGTGCTCAAGCTCGAAGACCAGATCGCGGCGGTGTGTACGGAACTGGCCAAGGTCAAGCATGTGCTCTATCTCGGTCGCGGCACGTCCTATCCGCTCGCCATGGAAGGCGCGCTGAAGCTCAAGGAAATCTCCTATATTCACGCCGAGGGCTACGCCGCCGGCGAGCTGAAGCACGGCCCCATCGCGCTGATCGACGAGACCATGCCCGTGATCGTCATCGCGCCGTCCGACCGGCTCTACGACAAGACCGTCTCCAACATGCAGGAAGTGGCGGCGCGGGGCGGCCGCATCATCCTGATCACCGACAAAAAGGGCGCGGAAAGCGCCAGCATCGACACCATGGCCACCATCGTGCTGCCGGACGTGCCGGAATTAATCACGCCGCTCGTCTATGCGCTGCCGATCCAGATGCTGGCCTATCACACCGCCGTGCTGATGGGCACCGACGTGGACCAGCCGCGCAACCTCGCCAAGTCGGTGACGGTCGAGTAAAATCAGATCGTTACGGATAAAGCTTTATGAGATGATCGAAATGGCCGCAGCGATGCGGCCATTTTCGTTTCGGCGCTCCGTTGGCGGCAAGGTTCGGATGTCTCCGCATCCTGAAGCGCTAGCTTTGGCCTTATCGGCATGGCCGCGCCTCGCCCTTCGAGACGCCGCCTGCGGCGGCTCCTCAGGATGAGGCGCGGCGCGCTTGTCTTCAACGGCGCTCTATTTGACGGCCGCCAATCTTCCTTGGCCGCCGCCGACCTTCCTCAATCGCTGCTGGCCTTCCTCGATCGTTGCTAGCCTTCCTTGTTCGCCGCTGACCTTCTCTGATCGCTGCTGACTTTCCGACAATTCAAGTCTTATCGCGATCCATTGGCGCAAACGTCCGCGCATCTCCTCATCTTGAGGAGGCGGTCTTCGCTTTGCGAAGAACGCCGTCTCGAAAGATCGGGAGATGCCGCCGCACCAGCGCGCCGCGTCTTCGAGCCCACGGCGATGCGGCCTTTCGCTATCCCGCCCGCAGCAGCCGGATAGCCTCATCCCGCCCGAACAGATAAAGCAGCACGCGCAGCGCCTGTCCGCGTTCGGATGTAAGATCGGGATCGCTCGCCAGAACATAGCGCGCATCCTTGCGCGAGATTTCGAGAAGGTCGGCATGCGCCTCGATGGAGGCGATGCGGAAGCCGGGCGTGCCGGACTGGCGCGTTCCGAGAAGCTCGCCTTCGCCGCGCAGCTTCAAATCTTCCTCGGCGATGCGGAAACCGTCCTCCGTCTCGCGCATCACCTTCAGCCGCGCCTGCGCCACTTCGCCGAGCGGGCCTTTATAGAGCAGCAGGCAGGTGGAGGGCTTGTCGCCGCGCCCGACGCGGCCGCGCAACTGGTGCAATTGCGCCAGCCCGAAACGCTCGGCATGTTCGATGACGATGATGGTGGCGTCCGGCACGTCCACGCCGACCTCGATCACCGTGGTGGCCACCAAAAGCCGCGTCTCGCCTTGCTTGAAGGCGCGCATGGCCTCGTCCTTTTCCGCCGCCGTCATGCGCCCGTGGATCAGGCCGATGCGGTCGCCGAACACGGATTTCAGGCTCTCGAAGCGCTCCTCGGCGGAAGTCAGCTCCACCACCTCGGATTCTTCCACCAGCGGGCAGATCCAGTAGATTTTCTGGCCTTCCGCCACTGCTTTGCGGATGCGCTCGACCAGTTCGCCCATGCGCTCCATGGGTATGATCGCGGTGGTGATCGGCTGGCGGCCGGCGGGTTTTTCGGTGAGCTTCGATACGTCCATGTCGCCGAAGGCGGTCAGCACCAGCGTGCGCGGGATCGGCGTCGCGGTCATCACCAGCATGTCGGGCGCGGCTCCCTTGGCGGTCAGCATCAGGCGCTGATGCACGCCGAAACGGTGCTGCTCGTCGATGATGACGAAGACGAGGTCGTGATATTCGACCTTTTCCTGAAACAGCGCATGGGTGCCGATGACGATATCGACCGTGCCGCTTTTCAGCCCCTCCAGAACGGCGGCGCGCTCCTTGCCCTTTTCGCGGCCGGTGAGCAGGGCGGCTTTCAGCCCCGCTTTTCCAGCGAGCGGCGCAATGGTGGCGAAATGCTGCCGTGCCAGCACTTCCGTTGGGGCCATCAGCGCCGACTGTCCGCCGGATTCGGCGGCGTGCGCCATGGACAGAAGCCCCACCACCGTCTTGCCGGAACCCACGTCGCCCTGCAAAAGCCGCAGCATGCGCTGCGGCGATTTGAGGTCGGCGACGATGTCGCGCACCGCCTGTTCCTGCCCGCCGGTAAGCCGATAGGGCAGGTGGCGCAGGATTTCCGCGATGATTTTTCCTGTGCCCTCCAGCGGACGCCCCGACAGCCGCATGGTCTTGGCGCGCACCAGCGCCAGCGCCAGTTGCCCGGCGAGGAATTCGTCATAGGCGAGCCTGCGCCGGGCGACGCTTTCGAGCGCGATATCAGTGGGTTCCTGCGGCTGGTGCAGAATCTGCATCGCCTCGTGGAAAGCCGGGAAACGCTCGCGCGCAAGCAGCGGCGCGTCGATCCATTCCGGCAATTGCGGCGCGCGGCTCAACGCCTCGCGCATGGCGCGCGCCAGCGTCTTGGGCGACAGGCCGGCGGTGAGCGGATAGACCGGCTCGACCATGGGCAGGCTGGCCGCGTCTTCGAGGCTGGCGATATAATCCGGGTGCACCATGGAGGCGCGGCCGTTGAACCATTCCACCTTGCCGGAGACGATCACCGTTTCGCCTTCGGGCAACGTTTTTTGCAGCCACGGCAATTGCGCGTGGAAGAAGGTCAGTGCGATCTCGCCGGTCTCGTCATGGGCGAAAACGCGGTGCGGGACATTGCCGCGTCCGGGCGGCGCGGGCTGGTGCTGGTCCACCGTCACTTCCAGCGTGACGACGGTCCCTTCCGGCGCGTTCGCGATCCCCGGCCGGTTGCGCCGGTCGATGACGCTGTGCGGCGCGAGGAACAGAAGCTGGCCCACTTTCGGCTCCGCGCCCGGCGCGTCGGTCCCCAGCAGCTTGCCGAGCAGAACCGACACTTTCGGGCCGATGCCGGAAAGCGAGCGGACGGAGGCGAAGAAGGGATCGAGCAAGGACGGGCGCATGGCGGCGAGCATTAACCGCTTCGCCGCCACAAGCAAGCCCTGGCAAGGGTAAGCGATAAAGTTTCTGTGCTCTTTTTGTTCCGGGTCAGGAAACGGGTTCCCACCGGCGCGTGAGATGCTATATACCGGCATCCGAACCCACCGAAAGCGAGACGGCGATGACTGGCAGCACCTGTTCGACGGAAAATCTGGACGTGCGCCGCCGCAAGCTGCTGTTCCGCTCATGGCATCGCGGCATGCGCGAGACGGACCTGATTCTCGGCCAATATGCCGACGCCTATATCGCCGGCTTCACCGACGATCAGCTCGACGAGTTCGAGCGGATTCTCGAAGTGCTGGACCGCGATCTTTTCCAATGGGTGATGGGCGAGCGCCCGACCCCGCCCGAATACGACACACCGCTTTTCCGCGATATCGTCGCCTTCCGCGACCGCATCGAATTCTGAGATAGACAATGCCCGTTTTCAGCAAGATCGGCCTCAAGTCCGGCCCAAAAGCGGATACTGGCCGCCATGTGGTGATCGACGGCGTCGCCGACGGTTTCGAGGCCTTTTGCCTCGCGCGTCTGGTGGAGGAGATCGGCGAACACGGGCCGATCATGTATATCGTGCGCGACGGGCAGCGCATCGCCGATCTGGAGCAGGTGCTGGGCTTCGTCTCGCCGGAATTGCCGGTGCTGCATCTGCCCGCATGGGACTGCCTGCCCTATGACCGCGTGTCGCCGGGCGCGGACGCCTCGGCGCGGCGGCTCGCGGCCTTGAACGCCTTGGCGGCGCTGAAGAAGTCGCCGCATCCGGCCATCGTGCTCACCACCGCCAACGCCATTTTGCAAAGGCTGCCGCCGCAGGCAGCCCTTGCCGAACAGGTGATTTCTGCCCGTCCCGGTAACCAGCTCGACATGAACGATCTCGCCGCGCGGCTGGAGCGCAACGGCTTCGAGCGCGTCTCGACCGTGCGCGACATCGGCGAATATGCGGTGCGCGGCGGCATTCTCGATCTCTACGCGCCGGGCGCGGAAGAGCCGCTGCGGCTCGATTTCTTCGGCGACACGCTGGAGACGATCCGCGCCTTCGATCCCGCCTCGCAGCGCACCACCGGCACGCGCAAGGAATTCGTGCTCCAGCCGATGAGCGAGATCACGCTTACGCCGGACATGATCAGCCGCTTCCGCAGGAATTACGTCGCCATGTTCGGCGCGCCGCAGCGCGACGATGCGCTCTATCAGGCGATCAGCGAGGGCCGCCGCTTCGCCGGCATGGAGCACTGGCTGCCGCTGTTCTATGACGGGCTGGAGACGGTGTTCGACCATGCCGGCCCCATGCCGGTGGTGTTCGACCATCTGGTGCATGAGGCGCTGACCGAGCGCCACACCATGGTCGTGGACCATTACGAGGCGCGGCTCCGGCAGGCCGAGGGCAAGGAGCCGGGCGGCGACGCCGTGCCCTACAAGCCGGTCAAGCCGGAGACGCTCTACCTCACGCCCACGCAGGTGGAGGACGCCGTGGCCGCGACGGGCCTGCGCGTCGACCTCACCCCCTTCGGCGCGCCGGACATGCCGGGCCGCACGGTCGTCCACGCCGACGCGCACAAGGGCCGCAGCTTCGCCGAGGAACGCGCCGCGACCGACGTGAACCTGTTCGAGGCGGTGGTGAAGCACATCGCGGAACTGCGCGCTTCGGGCAAGAAGGTGCTGGTTGCGGCGTGGTCGGAAGGCTCGCTCGACCGGCTGTGCCAGGTGCTCGATGAGCATGGGCTGGAAAAGATCGAGACGGTCGACCGGCTCTCCGTGGTCAAGGCGCTGTCGCGCGACAAGATCACGGCGGCCGTGCTGGCGGTGGAAAGCGGCTTCGACGCCGGCGACCTCGTCGTGGTGGCCGAGCAGGATATTCTCGGCGACCGCCTCATCCGCCGCTCCAAGCGCCGCAAGCGCGATCAGGATTTCATCTCCGAGGTCGCCTCGCTGACGGCGGGCGATATCGTCGTCCATGTCGATCACGGCATCGGGCGCTTCGTCGGCCTCAAGACCATCACGGCGGCGGGCGCGCCGCATGACTGCCTCGAAATCCACTATGCCGGCGACGACCGCCTGTTCCTGCCGGTGGAGAATATCGAGCTTCTGTCGCGCTACGGCTCGGAAGGCTCCGACGCGGTGCTGGACAAGCTCGGCGGCGGGGCATGGCAGGCGCGCAAGGCCAAGCTCAAGAAGCGGCTCCTGGAGATCGCCGGCCACCTGATCCAGATCGCCGCCGAGCGCCAGATGCGCGGCGCGCCGGTGATGACGCCGCCGGACGGGCTTTACGCCGAATTCGCCGCACGGTTCCCCTATGACGAGACCGACGACCAGATGCGCGCCATCGAGGCCGTGGCCGACGATCTGGCCGAGGGCAAGCCGATGGACCGCCTCATCTGCGGCGACGTCGGCTTCGGCAAGACGGAAGTGGCGCTGCGCGCCGCCTTCATCGCCGCCATGAGTGGCGTGCAGGTGGCTGTGGTCGTGCCGACCACGCTTCTGTCGCGCCAGCATTTCAAGACCTTCTCCACACGCTTCCACGGCCTGCCGATCCATGTCGCGCACGCTTCGCGCCTCGTCGGGGCCAAGGAGCTGGCCGCCACCAAGAAGGGGCTGGAGGAAGGCACGGTCGATATTGTCGTCGGCACGCATGCGCTGCTCGGCAATTCGATCAAGTTTAAGAATCTGGGCCTCCTCATCATCGACGAGGAGCAGCATTTCGGCGTCAAGCACAAGGAACGGCTGAAGGAGCTGAAATCCGACGTGCATGTGCTCACGCTTTCGGCCACGCCGATCCCGCGCACCTTGCAGCTTGCGCTGACGGGCGTGCGCGAATTGTCGCTCATCACCACGCCGCCGGTGGACCGCATGGCGGTGCGCACCTTCGTGTCGCCCTTCGATCCGCTGGTGATCCGCGAGACGCTGCTGCGCGAGCGCTATCGCG